>Ga0078894_10000005_pt1 | contig 142452 bp, 149 predicted proteins | sample LauGreSu1BDMLBSD_2_FD_67506 | JGI IMG/M metagenome (GOLD analysis project Ga0078894, IMG submission 67506) | Freshwater lake microbial communities from Lake Michigan, USA - Su13.BD.MLB.SD (version 4) (version 4) | ecosystem: Environmental > Aquatic > Freshwater > Lake | place: Lake Michigan...
GTTAAGATAAGAATTTAAAGAAATGGACAGTTTGCTACATGAACAAAATAGCATTTTTACGCTTTGTAGGAAGTGGGGGACTTGTTAAGCGTTTAGGGGACTGTCAGCTCCCTCTTCTACCTTGGGGGAAGGTAGGTGATCTTTAGAAGATTACGGATTCTACGATGATGCTAGCCATCTTCTCAGCAAAGTATTTATCTTGAAGGTGTGCTTCAAAGAATGCTTGTGCTGGGAAGATATAGGCCGGCGTGCCGTTTCCAGCAGTCGTAAAACCAATCCACCATCCGTAGCGATTAGGATGAGAAGGATAACCTTGTTCCATGAACATTGTTCCCCTTCGAACCCCAAAACCGCGCCAGTTCAGTTGAATCGCCGAGCAAAGTATTGATTTATCAATCTTTGAAGTAATCCATACAGATTCTTCTAGATCAATAAATTGGTCTACTTTGTTCAGGTCTTCATCTGTCCTGCAGATGAGTGCATCTTCTTGTTTAGCCCAGTATTCCACATACTTAGGCACTGTATACCGAACTGGATGCATTTCCGAGTAGAGTGATGTCATAATTAGCACCAATCCTTTCTGAGTTGAATCCACTTCCTACAGTTTTCGCAGTTGCAGCCTTCTTTCTCGGCTTGTGATGCAACTGCAGCGATGAGTCGGAGATACCCCTTGAATTCGTTCTCCTTTTTGATATCCCATCGTTTCTGAACGATGTCACTAAAAACTTTATCACGATCTTTGTATGACTGGGCAGCCATGACAAGATCAGCTTCATTTTCAGTGAATCCGTGGTAGTTCATGTACATTGCTTTTTCTCTTGCAAATGAACCACCTGTTACTGGATCTATCATATATTCCTCCTTGTTGGTTAGATGATAAGACCTAGAGCTTTTTTCGTATTCATTACGACCGCTTGCTTCCATTCGTCTGTCCTCCAAGAACCTGGAGGAATGAAGAATGAATTTTGTGTTTTAGTCAACTTGGTCCAAACATTTCCAGTTTGAATGTTAACCCGATACACATATCGACCTGTTCCCACCACAATATTGTCCTGATTATTGCGACGAGGTGTTGCAGCAACTACGAGCACGCTGTATACATTCTTTTTCTTTGATTCGTATACAAACATTGACCGAATTTGCGGCAAAACTGGTTCGTTGAGATCTTCTGCACGAAACACACATCGACGGGAAAGATATTTATAGTTATTATCTTTCTTATCTACTCGTGTTTGCACATAATCTTCTCCTCTAACACACAGGCTAGGTGTAGAAATCTGCTTTTTCTTCATGATTTACTTCCTTCTATCTGACTTTGTATGAGTTTTAACGAAATTGATCTTGCATTTTCGCATTTTGAGTGTTGTTCCCATATTTTTTTTCACTCCACTAGGTGCCGGCACGCTTTCTTGCGTACCGACACCCAGCTGGGAGTGCAGTTGAGTCTGAGTCAGTCTTCGAGGTCGACGGAGTTTCCAGCACGCTGTTCGCGTACGGTAACCTTCTTGACCTGTCCGGAGATGCTGAGCGAAGTCGTTCGACGGTCGAGATCACGAATGGAATCCTTGAGGGACTTCGAGAGCTCGATTTCGAGTACGACAACCTGCGGCTTCGTCGTCAAGTAGTTCTGACCCTTCGCTGCACCCGACGCAAACTTCTGCGTCTTCCAGGTGGCACCGAGGGACTCAGCCTTCTTCTTGATGACTGCCCAGTCCTTCGCCGAGAGCGAATAGGACTTCAGGTCTGCGTCAGGGAGCCTTTCGAAGTTCGGGGTCATCTCATCACTGACGGTGAGACTCCAGAACTTGTCGGACTTTCCTGCTCGCTCAGCAGCAGTGCTGATACGGACTTGGACACGGTTGGACATAATAGCTCCTTTCAAGCTTTTCCAACAACACACCGGGAATAACTTCCCGAGCCCCCGACGGGGGCGTTCTCCGGTTTAGAATATCATTTTTTCGTGATCTAATAAACCGACCAATAAAATGAGGGGAGAACTAACCCTACCTTTCCACACGAATCGTGTATATCAGGTTGTTCTCCCCTCACTGAGAGTGCAGACCAACTACTTTCACCTATTGGTTACTCGTGCCTTTATCCTGCTTTAGTCGCTCTCACGACACCCTGGCCACGCCAGTAGCAGTCATACAACCGTCCACCACTCCATTAGGAGCGCCATCAAAATGGCATAAACGACTGTATGACCACCGGATACTGCCTTGATCTACGTTACGCTCGTAGAACAGTACCCCGTCCCGGTTCACTGCCGGTTCAGTCAACCCCTCGTGGCACGACACTACAAGTAGTGAAGACTAGTCTTCGAGACGGATACCGTTTCCGGTTCCCTTCTCACGGACCTTGATGCTCACGACGTTCCCGCTGATAGCGAGCCCATCGGTCTTGCGGTCAAGAGCCTTGACAGCCATCGGACCGGAAAGCTGGATCACCAGCTCCACGACCTTCGGCTTGAAGTGCAGGTATGTCCTGCCCTTCTTGTCCTCACCCTTGCCCAGCTTTGCACCGCGCTTCTGGATCTCGTTGACGAGTTCCTTCCACACGGCCAGCTGGAGAGCGAAGGTCACGATGTCTGCCTTGGGCAAACGCTCGTAACCATCAGCCATCGTGTCAGTGATGTTCACCGACATGAAGGCCTCGCCCGTATCGGCGTTCTTGCGCGAGTAAGCGGTGCTCACCCGAACGCAAACGCGTCCACCAGGGATGGTTGGGGTCATTGTCTCACCTCCTTTCTGGTTCGAGATGACCTACCGCAGAGTACTACCTCCAACGGTACGGTACGACTGGGTCCTTCCCAGGTTTATGTACCTCCAAAAAAAAGAAGGGTAGCCCAATTAAGGACTACCCTTCTCTTTAATCACCTTGGATAACACCTGGGGCATAGATATATATCATCTATACCAATAGGCGTATACAAGGCTTGACACTTAAAGCACTTCTCCAAACTAGGATCATTTACTTTACGTGTCTTCCTCTTCCGTGGAGCTGGATGATCCTTAGGAAACCAGATGTCGTAACAATCTGGATGCAAGGCCCATCCTGCAGACCAATACAATGCTCCTTTATCTGCCATTTGATGACAGCATGAACATTCCATTGGTTGGAAGTTGGTTTTACGTGGCTTAGTCATAATATTATCTCCTTTCCCGAGATCTGATTGACCGCCATAAAAAAGATAGGTGGAGATTGTTGTCCACCTAGTCTAAAACCTTAAGGAATGCATACATGCATGTGAGAACGCAGAGAGGCGTGGCAGGACCCCTTGCCATCGGGGTCCCACCAGCCTACTGCTACCCAGAGACGATGGAATCAGCTGAAGAGGTTAGTCTTCGAGCTGGATTCCGTTGCCTTCACGCTTCTCACGGGAGGTGATCTTCTTCACGTTCCCGCTGATGCTGAAGGCGTCCATCTTGCCACGAAGGGCGACCACCTTGATGGGCTGCGTCAACTCGATGGTCAACTGCACCGTCTTGGTGGAGGCGAGGAACGGCTTGCCGTTCTTGTCCTTCTTGGCGACGAACTTGGTCTTCGTCTTCGACTCGATGAGCTTCTTCAGCTCGTTCCAGACCTTGACGGTGTACGTGATCGAAACCACGTCTCCGTTGCTGGCCGGAACACGGGTGAAACCCGCCTCCATGTCGTCTGCGAGTGAGACGGAGATGAAGGTGCCCTCAGGCCCCTTCTGCTCCCGCACTGCGCAGATTCGGACGTTGACCCTGTCTCCAGGGTTTCCCAGTGATGTGCTCATTTCTGCACTCCTTTGGTTTTTGTCACCTGTTGCGTCAGGGACACCGGTCATTATGACGGAATGACTTACCGGAGCTTTCACGTATAAGCTTCTACGCCCACGTTCCCAACCGAAGCTGGAGTTTTACATGGCGTTACCCATGGTTCACGGTTGCTAAGGACTTTCAGGATGTCCAATTTAACGTCTACACCGATCCGACGGGCAGTCTGGGTGGCTGCCATAAAAAAGAGGGGTAATCAAATAATATGATTACCCACTCTCTTTTAGCTCCTTATAATGGACTTGAACCATTTGATCAGCCTTTACTGATATAAGGATGTTATTTCTGTTGCCAGGACACAACTCCCCGAATCTTATTCACTATGCTCCACGACCGTTAGGCGAATGGATCCCACGTAGAACTTTCGTCCATAGTGGTCTCTTCTTCGTTATAACGACGCATCTGCCTCCGTCCGATCAAGAACGCAGCAATGCACATTGCCACGAACAGACCAAACGGATTGATCAGCCCAAGGATGAAGCCGATGATGCTAAAAGCAAAACCGATCACCTTGAAAGCCAATGCAGCTGCTGGCGTAAAGATCAAGATCGCTGCGACGATCCATCCCTTCTTGCCACGAAGCCAGTTGGTGTCCATGTCACCTCCTTTCTTTCTGTAGTTTGGTGAATGGGACAAATAAAAGAGGGGAGAATGCCCATTGCTGAACATCCTCCCCTCTATGGTGGATAAGGTCTACTTGGTTGCTGGCACGATGATCAATTGACCAGCGCGCAAATCACCAAGTCCATCATTGCTGATGTTGTTTGCTTCCATGATGTGCTTGATAGCATTGCTCCTGTTACCAGTGCAGTACTTACCAGCAACACCATAGATGTCACTGTACCCCTCTGTGTAAGGGTCCTTCTCGACAAGGACTACTTGTCCAGCATTGCACTGGAACTTTTCATCCTCGTTGATTTGGTGTACAGTCAATCCTACGAGGACAGCAGCTAGTGCCACCCCCAGGATCAGCTTGATTACCTTGTACATACCAGTATCTCCTTTCGTGTTTGTTATTACTGGCAATATAAAAGAGGGGAGCACTAGCTATTACACCAGTACTCCCCTCTTTGTTTGTGGTACTACAGTGTTAGCTCTCCAGAGCCTTCACTGCAGCACGAATGTCATTGATGTTGACGTCAATCAATGGCCTGCTATTGTCTAGCAATTCAGCCTTATACTGATGACGATCACCACCATGCATACGGTTGACTGCAGTCCAGTGCAGCCAGTTGCCCATACGCTCAACTCCAACGACATTCTCGAAGTACTCATGTACCTCTCTTGTCTTAGGGTTGATGATGGAGAGCTCAGTGTGCCAACTGAACACCTCCACCTTGATGACATACCCACTCTTGTGGGTGTAGTTTGTAGCCATGTCCCTTCCTTTCTTTAGGTAGACTACGGTTGACCATGGGGTATACCCCCGTGGGCTCGTTAAAGATAACGGGCAAACATAGTAATAATAGATACCCCCTTATAAATTTTTCCTTATTTTTAATATATAATGACTTTATATATGTTTATATGAGATAAAACACAGGGAGATGAAATCGCCGGCTAAAAACAAAAAGCTAATCTATATAGACTTGCAGAGGTAGAGATAATGCCTAGAGAGATACTCCCATACAAACACACAGCCTCTAGGACGGCTATAAAATCACCTATATGATAAATGCTCAACACAATGTGAATTATTATGTTTATATCTAGATAATGTAGATAGAATAATCACTAATATTTTATATTATTTATTTTAATATAATTATAGTTATCTTGATATAGATGAGAATAAATCAAGTACTACACAAGAGCCTATGGGGAAAATTCCCCTTCTTGCATTATCCCTAGTATGTTCTCTCTCTAGGTAATACTTATAGATATTCTGTTATTATCTTTTGACGCCGGCGATCTGTCCCTAGTCGGCAGTATTACTTCTTAAATTTAAAAAAAAATAAAAATCGCCGGATTCGGTTTTTTTCAATATTAATTCGATAATCGCAAAAAATTTCTTCCTACGAGTTGCAATTCCACACAACTACCCACTAGATTATCTCCCGTTGGCTAATCAAAACCACAAAGGAGAAAAAATGCCACGCAAGAAGAAGATAGACATAGACATAGAAGACTCAATAGCTATTCTGGAGGACCCAGAAGAACTTAGAGCTTTTGCGGATGAATATACTTCAGATTCATTATTTGATAAATATCCGCATTCAGAATATGAATATGACATGGACAACTACGGATACGACGAAGGACACAATTACTACTGATGGATACAATAACCACCACAAAAACCGATAAAGCTATAGTTATAGATTCTAGACTATTAGCTTCTCCGCTAAATAATAGCTTACATAATTTATTATTAAAAAATCATGATGTAATCTACATTGATTTTGATGATAATATTTCTATGGCTAATTTAGTTAAGAAACATTCAAACAGCATATATAAAATATTTCAGCTGAGCTACAAATATATAAGCTTTGTTGGATATAAGGAATCTTGCGAGTTTGCGTGTGAACTTTACAATAAAAGCGGAATTACTTTCAATTCATATATCTTAATAGATTCATCAGTAGACTTAGATGATTTTTCTAAGATGTTGAAAAAGGAAAAGAATGTATCAATTTTAAGAATAATTAAAGGAAAAGCCACAAAGTACTGGTCGTTAGATAAAAGCTACGCCGTACAACAGTACAAAACAATAATGCCACTTTCTTATTCTCAAAGAGTGGCAAAAGAAGTTTTAGGCTGGCTAACCTACAAGGTATATAAATCTACTCACTTAACAGATCCATTTGGTGATTTAGCTAAACTTTTATAGATCATCTGGATCAAGAAAAATAATATTACCTAAATCATTCACAATACCTCTGATTGTCTCGTCTATATCTTTTTCAGTTATAGACGAGACATCAAGTATCATTTCCCATTGACTACTTGTAAAGTAAGTGTAACAAAGTTTTTTTTCGCTATTATATAAAATAGCAATAACTCCGAGTGTCTGCTGTTTCTTCGTTTTCGTAATCGATACAAACGACGGAATCTTGATCTCTAGTAGAGAAAATTCCTTTTATTATTTCCCATATATCCATACAGGCACCTTTGTTGGTCTATATTTAAATAGTAACCTATTTAAGGATATTCTGTATATAATTAAGAAAAGTTATTTTTTCTACATAAGAAGATAACATTGAGACATCTTTTGATGTAAAGACAGAAAATATATAGTTAGATCCGAATTATATCAATCATATATTACTGATCTTCTAGATCATCAATCTCTACCCAGATATCTCCGCAGTCCCTACATTCAATTTCATACTTTTGCGGTTCTCCTTCTCTTTTTATAAGAGAGGATATAGAAAAGTTTGCAGGATAAGAACAATCAGGACAGGTTGTTGGGTTGCACGCCATTAGCTATTTGCTCCTTGACTAGCGTAACTAATTCTTCATTATCTCTCAATTTGGAGATAGCCATTTCTCTACCTTGAGAAAAGGATTCACCATTATAGTAAACCCATGCACCTTTTTGTGTAAAGATACCAGCTTGCATTCCAGCATCTAGGATGCAACCATGCTTATCAATACCTTTACCATAAAGAATATCGAATTCGGTAACCTTTAGAGGTGGAGCCATTTTATTCTTAATGACCTTTGCTTTGATTCGAATTCCCATTGAATCTCCAGCTCTATCTTTTAGATCTTCTTTCTTTCGTACATCTAATCTAACCGATGCAGCGTAACGCAGAGCCATTCCACCTGGTGTTGTTTCTGGGTTTCCAAACATAACACCTATCTTATTTCTTAGTTGGTTAATAAATATTATAAGAGTCTTATTTTCATTAGCTAATGACACAAGCTTTCTCATAGCTTTAGCCATCATTCTTGCTTGTAATCCCATTTGTGCAGATTCCATATCGCCTTCTAGCTCTGCCTTTGGAATTAAGCTAGCTACAGAGTCTACAACTACAACTCCTATTTCTCCAGTTCTTATTAGTTTATCTACTATCTCAAGAGCTTCTTCGCCATATGAAGGCTGAGCTAGTAAAAGTTCATCTAGATCTACACCAAGAGCTGACATATACACAGGATCAAGCGCGTGCTCAGCATCTATGTATGCACACTTGATTCCCTTAGTCTGCGCTTCGGCAACAACTGATAATGCAATTGTTGATTTACCAGAAGACTCTGGGCCATATATCTCTACAACTCTACCTAGAGGTAGTCCACCAATTCCTAGTATTGAATCTAGTGGTAGTGCTCCAGTTGAAACAGATGGCCAAGATTCAGACTTTTTATTACCAAGTCTCATAACCGATCCGTTACCAAACTGTCTTTCTAATTGAGCTATTGCTAGCTCCAGTGTTTTTGATTCGTTTTCTGACATGAAGCTATTTTAGCATAAGTCAGCTACGGAATCATTGATGTAGAAATGAATCTTCTTTAAACTTAGATATTTGATATACTTGATGGAACAAAAGAGAAAGAGGTAAATATGGAATCAGTTCATAGCTTAAGTTATGATTACTTGAGAGCAGTTCGTTTATTGGAAACAAAAATAAATACTCCAATAGATTTAGTTAAGTTTTGGTCTTTTAGCGGACCATGTCTAGAGGACTATCCTGCCATAGAAAGAATAAATAACAAAAGTGACGAATGACTTGCATTTGACATTGACAATGCATTACAATTGTCTAGCGCCCCCCCTACCCCCCCTCCCCCGTACGTATAAGGGTATATTTATATTACTATATAATATACTATACCCTTATACTCTTTTAAAATAAAAGAAGAGAGTTGGTAGAAATGAAAATATATCAAATTTATATTCCAGATCTAAGTATTTATGTTAAATTCAAACTTCTTGATCCGGAAGAAATCAAACAACTCCTAGAGAAACATTCTTCTGATTCTCCAAAAGAATTAAAGAAAGCTATATTAGCAAATGTTATCTTTAATATGAAGAGTGATGTATCAGATGCACTGAGATCCCTAAATAGGGAATCTGCCGAAAAGTGTATAGACACGCTCTATAACGGATGCGTAATGCTTAATCCAGGTTTAGATATAGATAATTGGGTTTCATTGTCTAGTCAGATGCACTTAAGTCCAGAAGGCAATGGAGTTGATTTAGATAACGACATGCCGTTCGATTTTGACCAAGTAAAAAAGATGCTTAATGCTAAAAAGTCAAAAACTCAGCCTAAGAATAAACAGCGTAAGATATCTAAGCAAAAGTTTCTAGGATTAGAAGATTATTTAAAATCTAATATAATTGGTCAAGATGAGGCTGTAGCAGAAGTTGTTAATGCACTAAAGAGATCTCAAGCTGGTTTAAGTGATGACAATAGACCTCTAGGTATATTTCTTTTTGCCGGCGCCTCAGGAGTTGGAAAGACTCACTTAGCTTCTACTTTAAATAAATATTTATATGGTGATGATTCCCAAATGGTCAGAATTGACTGTGGAGAATATCAACAAAAACATGATAATCAAAAATTAATTGGTTCACCTCCAGGTTATGTCGGTCACGACGAAGGTGGTCAATTAGTTAATTTGGTTAAAAAAAATCCAAACGTAGTAGTATTACTTGATGAGGTAGAAAAAGCACATGCTGATCTTTGGAACACATTTCTAAGAGTATTTGAAGATGGAACTTTAACTGATGGTAAAGGCGAACATGTTAGTTTTTGTAATACAATTATAATAATGACTACTAATCTTGGTAATGATAAAATTACAGATCATTTAACTTCTGGAGGAGCAGGCTTTACTAGAAGCGTAGATGCAAAGCTTAGAACTAAAGAAATGCCAGTAAGAGATATGGTAGAACGAACTTCTAATGAAAGTATTAAAAAACATTTTAGACCAGAATTTATAAATAGATTAGATAAAATAATAGTTTTTAATCACTTGTCGGTAAAAGATTACCAAAAAATAGCAGAGCTGGAAATGCATGTTGTCATAGATAAACTTTCAAGAAAAGGATTTATGGCAAGCTATACAGATGATGTTATTGAAGGTTTAATTTTTAAAGGAATAGATACAATTAAAGGAGCTAGAGGTTTATCTAAAGTTAGAAGAGATTTAATTGAAACTCCATTAGCTGATATTCTAATAAATTCAAATATTCCAAGAGGATCTATTTTTGAAATAGGATACATAGATAATTCTTTTACATTAAAAACTATAAAACCTAGAAAAAACAAAGAAAAGTCTAATACTGTAGAATAAATATTACTATATAAATATAATTTACGTAAAAGGAGTAAAATATGTTAGGTGGCCTTAGGCATCCAGTATCAACTGCCAGAATGATGGCTTCTAGCGCAAATGGCTCTACTTTTGCGAGAAACTTTAAAACTAAAGGATCTCGATATGCAGTAGGAGCACTTGGTGGAACATATGGTTTAACTAAAATGCAACGGAAGATCTGCAGCTGCAGCATATGATCCAGCTATAATGGCTAGAGGTGGAAAAAGAATTGCTGGTGCAGTTGCAGCTGGTGCAGCCCTAGGTGGCGTAAGAAATAGAACAACTTCTGGCCTAATTAAGGGCCGGAACTTCGATGTATAGGTACTAACTTATGCCAATGCCAGGAGTTGGTAGGGTAGCAGGATTTGCTAGGACTACATTTCAAAATGCAAGAAGCTATGGTAAAAGTGCCATTGGTTACGCCGGTAGAGGAATGGTTAAAGCCAAAGATTTACCTGAGCCATTATTAAATTCATTAGGGCATGGTGGAGCACCATTAAGATCTTCAGATAGAGTATTAATGAGCAAAACATCAAGAGACGCTAGAAGAGCACAGCCATTAGTTATGAATAGACCAGGAGCACAATCTTCTGGAAGATTTGTTTCTAAGGACATGTATAATCAGGCTATTAGAAATAGAAATGTTAGATATGCAGGGTACGGGGCAATGGCAGGGTCTGCTGGTATGGCAAACGCTGTGACAAGTAATAATAGAAGAAGTTATACTGGCCCTGCATCAAGAATAAGAACAGCTAAAGGCGTTGGAAGAAACGCTTAGAAAGAATAATGTTATGAGTGATTGGAAAAGCTTTATTAATAAAAATGGTGATTTTGAATTAGCAAATTTTTTATATAAAACAATAAATAATTTAATGAAACAATCTTTAGATATGGGCACTTTACTATCTAATGATCAACATAAGTTGAGGGCTTATAAAGAGCAAACTAAAAAAGTTTTTAAACAAAAATGGTTTGAAGTAGCTCAAGCTTTAGAATTCTTTGGGATAATAGAGCAGTGTACTTGCTATACAGAAGAAAAAGAATCTTATTGTGAAATATGTAAAGGTTCTAGATATGTTAGTACTTCTATATTATCAGCAGATGAAATGAGCGAAGTTGGTGTTTTTACAAACGCTGGCCATAGTGTTGAAATAATAGAAAAATTACAGAAAGGTTTAGTAGAAGTATTAAACGGAATAAAGTAAATGAAATGTGATAGATGTAATCATGATTTAGTTTTTGTGATTGAAGAGATAATTGAAAAAGGTTTAATTTTGAAAAAAGTAAAAACTTCTATTAAAGACTATTATTGTCCACGGATGTAAAAGCGCTTATGTAGAAAAATTTGAAAATGGATTTTTTGTTTCATCTGATTGGATAGATTTTAATGGCTAATATAGAAAAAAATAATAAAATAGATTTTATGAAAAGTCTTGAATCTCTAAGGCCTGATTTATTCTTTCCAGAGCAATGGACAGATGAGCAAAAAGATAAGGCACTTGATATTATAAGGCCACAAAAAACAAGAACAACCATGTTTGCGTCTATACCAATGAGATGCGATGGGCCAAAATGTATATTTGCAAACACATGCCCGTTATTAAAGGAAAATTTAGCACCAGTTGGTGATCCATGTCCAATAGAGATGTCTATGGTTTCTCAATTTACATATGAATATATGAATCAATTAGATGTTAGTCCAGATAATTTAGTTGAAGTATCAATGGTTAGAGATTTAGTTGATCAAGAAGTTCAGTATATGAGAAAAACAAAACTTCTTGCTAAGGAACATTTTGTTCAAGAAAACATAATAGGAGTAGACCAAGATGGTAGTCCTATTCTTAAAAAAGAATTACACTTAGCAGTTGAGTTAGAAGATAGACTTCATAAAAGAAGAAAAGATCTAAGAAATCAATTATTAGCAACAAGAGAAGCTAGAGCAAAAGCTGGTCAAACACAACTAGATACTGCACAGGCTATATCAGACATAATTGATAAAGTTCAGTCTTTGGAAACTGAAAGAGAAAAGTTGATAAAGAAAAAACTTGGAACATTTGAAAAAGATGATTATATTGAAGCTCAATTAATAGATGAGAAAGATGAAGGTTAGTACATGGCTAGGATGTTCGGCAAAGCGGAAAGGGAAAATTTATCCAAGTCCGTTATAGCTGGAATTAGGCAAAATGTAGTAGGTCCATCTAGAAGAGTAACAGCAAATGTACCAACCAGCGTAATACGTGGTTCAATGTCAGATATGGATCAGCTTTTTGGTATGACCTCAAGACAGTACATGAGTCACTATGAGAGTATACATAAAATGTTCTTAGGAATGTTAGATGATCCAAAAAGGCTTAGTAAAATGCCTGGAACATCAAAAGCAGTAGCTAGAATAAAAAGAACAGGTGAATTTAATCTTTCTGTTTTAACTAGAGATTCTGCCGAAACAATTCAAACACAATTAGCAGAGCCAATTGAGCGAATGATGTTAACAAAAGGTATTCCTGGACTGGATATCCCAAGTAGTAACTTGTATAGAAATACAATAAGATTTGATGTAGATATGAGATCATCTGGTGCGCGTCATCCTTTAGCTATTGTTTTAAATTCTTTACATATGAATGTCGATCCTAGGTCTGATGGCAGCTCTATCATTAGAAGGTCATTTAATAGAATGATGACACCAACTCAGTTACAATCAGCAATGAATCAAGTTGGTAGAGGATCTATTGGATCAGCAGGAGCTTCAAATCCATTTGGAAAAAAGAATTCAAATAGAAGCTTAAGAATGCTAATTCTAGACACTGAAACATCAGGTGTTGACGAAGATAGGGTAGCTAGGTCTATAGCAACAATAGAAGCTACGATGGATACTACTGGTAGCGTTTCATTTGGTCCAAGGTCTTCTAATAGAAAATTATTCTTAAGGCAATCTGGACTTGAAGGTGGAGTTATTCAAACTCCATCTGGAATGAAATCATTAGCAGAAGGTGCAAACATTCTAGAAGGAGCACAAGGCGTTCTAAGTTCTATAGATGTTGCTAAAAGCCCACAAGAAGCCCAAAGAGCAATGAATGATTTAATACAGTATTTTTTAAGTTACGATAGAATTGTTGCAAAGAACGCAAACTTCGACATATCAACTATAATTCAAACAGCAAGAAATATACCTGGAGCAGAAAATAATCAAGCACTACTCGCTAGTATAGATGCATTTGAACAAAGGGCGTACAACGATGCCTCATTCGTTTCTGATATAGATGTTTCTTTAAGAAATCACTTAAAAGCAAAATTTGATGACTACGCAGAAAATTTTATAAATCAAGCTAGAGCAGGTGGAACTCCTGAGGCTCTAGTAGTGCAAAGAGCAGGAGTGGACTTAGCTGATGAAGCAGCTGTAAGAAATTTAATATATGCACAAAAAGTAGGATCAAAAGAACTTTTTGAATCTCTAGAAATGGGCAAGGCGGGAAGAGGATTTACTCCTCAGGCAATGAATAACATTATATTAAATACAAATTTATTAGACCTAGTACACCAAGATGCGTTTAGTCATGGTCCTAATTCTGGAGCAGCTAGAACTTTATTTAACTTGTTATCAGGTGGATCACACGTAGCAGAAACAGACGACTATTTAGCTGGCTTTGTTGCGCAGTATGTTCAAACTGGAGCTTTAGATTTCGAGACAGGAAGCTTAAAACATCTTCCAACTGGTAGGGCAAATTTTATTCTTCAAACTAGAGCAAAAATAAGACAATCAGCTTCACCAACAATGACTACAAATATAGCTGATGTAGATCACTTAACTAAAACAGCTAGAAAAGCTATAAAAAGTGCAGAAGCAAGAGAAATATTAGGAACATCTATTAGGGGTCATGTTGCAAATATAATGACAGCTGATCAAATTGCAGAACTTGCAGCTGAAACAGGTATGTCGCAAGATGCGATAAGACAAATAGAAGGTAAAATATCCTATAGTAAATCAGCAGGAGGATATCTTTTTTCTACTACAGACCAAAACCTTAGAGGAGTCACAGGAGCAGGGTCTCTAAATATAGCTGATGCATTTGATACATCATTTAGAGTTAATGATAGAAGAGCTAGAGCTTATATGGGTAATGTTGTTAATTCAGCTTTATCATCAACCAGAGATGCAGCCCAAAGAAACGCTGCTTCTAAAATAGTTGGAACTGGAATAGACTATGGTGAAATGGGCGCATTAGAAAGATATGCATCATTACCAGCATATGCTCGTCAAGCTGTTTCTGGTTTTGATGTCAACGCATTTAAAACTGCTCTTCCATCAATGGATAGAAATCTACTAGTAGAAGCATTAACAAATACTAGTAGAATAGCAGCAAATGATACTCTAAACGTCTCTCAGGTATTGGCCGGAATGCAGAATGGAAGCTTGGTCGACTCTAACCTTGGTTCAATAACTAGAGGTTTTATAGAAAGAGGCGATGCAGGAATGTATGCAAGGATAGCAGCTAATATAGGAAATCCATATGCAACTGCCGATATTACAGAAAGAATATTCTCAGTTGAAATGGCAAAAAGAACAGCTGCTGTAGCAAAAAGAGAAGCAGGAGTAATAAATGATAATACAATAAGTTCTAACTTGCCTTTTTTAAGAAATATGGACATTCTATCAGAATTTGGAATGAGCACTTTTGATATACAAGATGTAACTAGAATAGTGCAAGATGATAATTTAGTTCCAGGAAAAATACTAATTGGATCAGATGTATTGTCTAAAATGGAATTATTAACAGAAGGACAATCTGGTCCCGTTAGAAGAAACTTAGTTGATGTATTAACAAGTGAAACAATGAATGTTGTTGATGAAAATAATAATGTAATTGGAAAAGGTGCCGAATTTAATAGGGTAAGATTTTCTGTAGTAAATAGAGAAGCCTCTACTGTTAATGCCTTTCTTGGAGGCACTGGAGTCCATAATAGGCAGATGAGTAAAGCTTTAGCCGGATCCTTATATGACGCAGCAATGCAAGTTATATCTGAAACTGATTTAACTGGTTTAGATGAAGAAATTGAAGATGTATCAAAAGCAGCTCAAAGACAGTTGAGATCACTAGCATCTTTCTTAAATGTTCAAGGAGGAAGAGATGAAGCTATTCAATCTCTCACTTCTAAAATAGAAGAAGGTGGACTTGGTTTTGCAAGAATAACCGGAGGAACTGCAGAGTCTGTAACCGAACTTTTAACTCAGTCTGGAGCAATGCCAAGCTCGGGTAACGATATAGTTCTTCCGGGAACAAGTAGACTTGTGGCTTCAGAGGGTAATATAGTCCTATTGGGACATGCAGAGAGTACTGAAAGAATGGCCGTCTCTACTGGAAATAGCGTAGCTCAACAGGCTATTTCTGCAGTAGAGAGAGATAAAAAATCCATGCAAGCAATGAAAGTAATATCTGAATTTGCAAATGAAAATTTAAGAAATGAAATTCTTGAAGAAGAAAGAAGTTTAGGTTTAGGCAAAGTAATATCATCAAGACAAAGACAAATAAGAGCAGCATATCAAAGGTTTAAAAAACCAACAGCAATAGGAGCTGGAGCGGTACTTGCAGCTGGTCTTGGTTACTATAGTTATCGTAAAATTTCTGAAGCAGGTCCATATGATGAAACTATGGACAGGCAAGATACAATGCCAGCAAGAGCTCCAAGGTTGGATATCTTAAGTGGATCTAGTCAGCAAGTTTACTCTAGAATACAAGACCCATTAGCAACAGCTGGAGTTGTAGGTAATTTAGATAGAGCTAAAATAGGACACACTAATATGGGTTCAAATAAATATGATTATCTTTTTGCAGGTTAAGGGGACCTAAATGCCAATAGGAGTAGGTAGATTAATTAGAGGGGCTAGAGGCGTCGGAAGTGGCGTAGCTCAAGATCCATCTAGAGTTTCTAAAGGACTTGGAATGGGAATGTTAGTAGGAGGCGCTGCTATAGCTGGAGCATTATCTGGATCTAAGCAAGTTATGGATTCAGCATTTGATGTCGCCTTTAATGATCCAGAAGCAGATAGAGCTTTTGTAGGTACTGATATTACACCAGCGATGGCAGCTGGTATGGATATTGGTGGTCCAATAGGAGCCCTACAAAAGGCTAGACTATACGGAGGCGCATCGCAAGTAGCTGGAGGTCTTTCTGCAGCTGCTGGTGGAGTTGGTTTAGGCACATTAGGCCTTGGTATTGGGGCAACTGCTATGATTGCAAATAAAAGAATTAATCGGATCTTTAACTGGTTCTAATCTTTTTACTAAGGCATCATACGGTGGAGCAATAGCTGCAGTTGGTGGAATAGGGTTAGCATTAGCTGGAGCTAAATCAACAGCAGCAGGAATGCAAACTTTTGCTGGTAATCCATTTCTAAATACTAGTTCAGCTACAGCCGATAGACTAAATGCTTCTGGTGACATTGTACTAGGCGCACATAATTCTAGAAGGGGATACTAATGCCTATTGATCCAATGACAGGACAAGAACTTCCTTATTATGGATCCTATGGTTCTAGTGGTGGAGGTCAGTTAGCTTCAACTGGAGCAAGGATGGCTGGCGTAGAATCTCCTCTAGCATTTGACGTCTTGGGTTCAGCCCCAGGCCTTACTTCGATGGCAATGTTTAATGCTAGAAGAGGCGCCAATACAATAATGAAGGGTGGATTCCTAGACACTCAAAGGACAGCTGGAGCATTTTTTACTAGAAATGACTCATTGCAAAGATTTAGAGGAACTGGTTCTGCAAGAACATTTACTCAAGTTGAAGCTGGCGGTAGATTTGGAAGAGGGTCATATGTAGGCCCTCTTGGTTATAGAAGAAAAAAGACTGAACAATTAGCAGCAAGGTTGCGGTGGTGATACCACTATAAAAACTGGCGCACCAAGAATGAGGGGTTTCTTAAAAAATCACTTAGATCCTAGAGGAATGACTAGGCTTCATTCAGTTGGAGCAGTTGCCGGACTAGAAACTGTATATTCTCCAATGAGTGGATTAGCAAGTTTATCAAATGGGTTATTTGGTTCAAGGGCTGGTCAAAAATTAAAAATTGACTTAGCAGAAGGTCAAACTATGTTCAGTGGAGGCTTTTTAGCTTCTACTAGAGCAGCTTCTCAAATGGATAGATTAGAACAAAGAATAGCAAGAAAAACAGCTGCAGGAAAACCAACTGATAGATTAACTAGTAGATTAACTAGAGCGCAACAATCAATAACGGACATTTCAAGTATAACTAGACCAGGGGTTAATCCATTTGGTGTAACAGAGACAACATTAGAAGATTTAAGAAAGGCACAAGTAGGCCGTAGAACAACTCCACTATTTCAAGCAGGCGGAGGTAGAGTCACAGGACAATATGCGACCTATGGTGGCGGTCCTGGTGTTTCTAATGTTAGGGGTAAAAAAGGCTTTCAAAGAATGTATAGAAAGCCAGAACAATATTATTTTGAAAGAGGTGGAACTAGAGCAGCTAACATGCCAGGTGATACTAGAGTAAAAATAATAAGAGGCCAAGGTGGAGGTTATAGCGCTGTTCTACCAAGTGGAGAATCAAGGTTTATAAGTTCAGAAGTAGGAAGTAGTTTATTCAGGCCTAGTGCAGGTTCTACAAAACCTGGTTATGGATACACAGGAAATACACTAGCTTCATCTGCCAGTGGACAGGCAACGCAAAGATTAATGGGCTATATGAGAGGAGCTCAAGGTTATGCTAGAGCTGGTGGTCTAACTGGTCAAGCGTATACTGGAGCACAAAATGCTGTAAATGATGCAATAAAAATGATGTCTAATTTAGAGGCAAAAGGAGTTGGTGTTAGAAGAGCAGATTTTTCCGTTAACACGGCTAGACAAAATTTAATGGCAAATAATGGTTCAGTATTTGCATCAATAGATGACGTAATAGCAACGCAAAAAGGTTTAGCCACATCTGGACGGAAATGCTGGGAAGACATTAACTACAAAAGCATTTAATGCTAACGCAAGAAATGCTGCTAGAGTAGCTGGACCAAAAGCTCCAACAGTAGCAGTTGGATCAGATTTACTTTCAATTAATGCCCAAGGTTATGCCACTAATACAGCTATGGTTCAAGGAACTGGTGGAAAAAGGATACTTACTAGAGAGCTAACAGAAAATCTATTTGGAAAAGAAGCTGGAAAAGTTGCAGCAAACGAAATGCTTGAAAGAGGTATTTTAAAAACTTATGGAGTTAAAGGAACTGCAAAATTATTAACTGGAGCTGGTGGAAGAGAAGGATTTAAACTAGCTGCTGCAGCATATGGTGGAGCAGCTTTAAATGTCGCTAATCCAATAATGACAGCTGCTATGGTTTACGATTTATCAAAAATGGCTGCAACTGGTATAATTGGAGGAGGAGCTAGACTTGCAAGGGATGCAATAAAATCAGCACAAGGTTCAATAAATAAACCTGGATTTGGAATGGGTTTTGTTGACAATGAAGTCGCAGCAACTTCTAGAGCAAGAGGAGTTATGGCTATTCAAAATTCAAGGTTGAATGCAAGAAGTTCTCTTGGTTCTGAAGGGTCAATGATGGCAGCGAGGTTTGGATAAAATGTCTTTATCTTTAAAAGAAAAAACTACTAACTTTAGAAAAAAACTAGAAGAACTTTCAAGAGAAGATCTTTTAGAAATTATCAAAGCCCAAGATCCAGAAACTATTAAACAGATAAATCGTATTGAATGGGTTTTTGAAAATAAACTTCAACATTTGAATTGGGCAGATGGAACACAAGTTGACTCAAGACCTCTAACAAATAGGGAATTGGCTCTTCTTGTCGATGAACCATTTGAAGTAGATAATAATCTATTGAATGCCGGTCTTTCAGCAGAACAGCAAAGACAATTACATGTAGCTAAAGATCCATGTTTATGGGCTAAGCATTTCCTAAAAGCAGAAACAAGAGTTTATCAAACTCTTATGTTGAGAGATCCAGCTTTAAGAAAAGTATTAAGAGCTGGACGTCGTTTAGGAAAAACATTCACAATGGCAATATATTTGCTTCACTATAGCTATACACATAAAGATGGACGATGTTTAGTTATTGCTCCAATGAAATCTCACGTAGAATTAATATATCAAGAAATGGTTAGACTAGCTAGCAAGAACGATGTAGTACTTAATTCTATTACCAGAAAAGTAACATCTCCTCAATTTATGATTCAATTCTCAAATGGATCTACAATAAGATTCTTTACATCCGGAATGAGATCTGGTGGTAAATCTGACGTAGCTCGTGGTCAAGAAGCTCATGTTATTGTTTTGGACGAAATGGACTACATGCACAATGATGACCTCGATGCACTTTATGCAATGCTCCAGAAGACAGCAGAGGATCAGCCTGATAAAGTTTTAATTGGGGCTTCTACTCCAACTGGAAGAAGAGAAAAATTTTGGGAATGGTGTAGAAATCCAAGGTTCAAAGAATTTTGGTTTCCTTCATACGCAAACCCTTTCTTCAGTAAGGATCAAGAAGATGAATTTAGAGAACAATATTCAGAAATGGGTTATAGACATGAAATTGAAGCAGACTGGGGAGAAGATTCGGAAGGAGTATATCCTAGAAGATATGTTGACCTAGCCTTTGTGGAGCCTTCTTGGAATTACGTACCAGCTGTTACATCAGCAAGAAGTTTTCATGTTATAGGTGTTGACTGGGATAAATATGGAGCAGGTACAAATATAGTTGTATTAGAAATATGCTCAGGAAACTACGAAGAGCAAGAGTTTAGGAATAAATTCAAGCTATGCTACAGAGAAGAAATAGAAAAATCAGAATATACATTAACAAAAGCTGTTAGTAGAATTATAGAATTAAACGAAATTCTTCAACCAAAGCATATTTATGTTGACAGAGGATTTGGAGAAGTTCAAGTTGAATTACTTAAAAAACATGGAGTTGAAAATCCAAGAAGTGGTTTAAAAGAAAAAGTAAAAGGCGTAAGCTTTGCTGAAACATTAGATATTAGAGATCCATACACTAAGTTAATGATTAAAAAAGACATTAAACCTTTTATGGTTGATAATCTTAGGCAAACTTTAGAAAAAGAACAACTTATGGTTCCGTCTTCTGATGATGAACTTTATATGCAGTTAATATCTTATGTTGTAGTTAGAACAACTCAAAATGGAAGACCTGTTTTTGAAGCAGCTGGATCGGCAGCAGATCACGCGCATGACGCCCTGCTTTTAGCCTTATTGGCAATTACTCAAAACTACGGAGAGTTTAGTAAAGTAAAATATGCTACGAATACGGAGTCAGTATCAAGTACTTTCTTTATGCCAAATGAGCAATTAATAAATCAAGAAAAAGATGAAAAAACAAATAAATTTGTAAGTAGAGCAGAAAAAATAAATCCAAATCAAGTCAAACTTGGATTAAGAAAAAAACCATCTTCAAAAATTAAAAGAAATATGTTTTAAGGTTTAATATGTCTATAAATACACCAAATACAAATTTAGGAACAAATTCAGAATCTTTGTATAGTTTAAATAATAATTTTGATTTAACTACAAATACATTTAAAGATACAGAAAATGATTTAAACTCAAGATATTCAGAATATTATTCTGAAAACTATTTTAAAGCAACTGTTTCAAACTCTATAGAGATAAGCTCTATTATTAATGAAATAGTTCAAACTAGAATAAATATTATGAAGATAATGAAAGAGATTGATATATTTTTATCAAAAGTTTATGTTAATCCAGACACATCTCCAGATCTAGACACAGCACACGCACAAGTGTGGAATGAAGTTGTTAATAAAAATAATACAAAAGTAAGTGAAGAAATATCGATATCTAATATACCACCAGCTGGTTATATTTCCTATCAAGAGTTTTGTTACGCAAAAGAGCATAAATGCAGAGGATGCAGAGCTCTAACGATGGAATATGAAGCTTATGTAGGTAAGACAGAATTAAGTTATTATTATGATATAAAAACATTTTTATCTTATTTTATTCATGAGCTTCAGTGTATGAATCAATTTATTATAAATACAATAGGGGATACATATAAAGATGAAGCAGAAAAAACAATTGCAAAAGAATTCTACTTTTGGACAAAATCGCTTAAAGAATATACGAAACTCTTTGCCCAAGAAATCACATCGTTACCACCAAAACTCTCAAAGTCCGAAATGGATTATGTCTCAAAAGTCCAAGCCACGCAATTCGAAGCGTTTTTTTCTCTCAAAATAAATTCATATGAATCTGAAATAAAAAAAATATTAGGATTAGTTAAAAAAGAAATGGTTGATACATGTGAGCTATATTATAATAATTTCTTAGCTCCTGCTTTAAAATCTAGATCTATGATTTCTTCTCCTTTAGAAATAGACTTATTATCATCAGATATGAAAAATAAAGCACCAGCTTTAGCAAAAGAAGTAGTTATAGCTTCTTCTACAATTAACGGAAACTTAGCATCTTTAATGTCTGATCTTAGGCAAAAAAAGGTTAATATAGAAAAAAGAATAATTGGCTTCTTAGAAACAGTAAGACTTAAAAGAAAATATATTTCTTTTTCTAGACAGTTTCAATTAGTTTCTGGATATATTTCTCCATCAATATACACTGATGTAAATGAAGATAATTACAGCACTATATTTGAAGAAGTAGTTTCTTTCCATGAAAAAAATGAAACATTAAACTCTAGTCATAAATATTTTAACGACCTTCTTGAAGATGATCATCCGCAATACTTATTGAGATCTGGTGGAGTTGTAACTGGAGATATTCAATTAAAAGATGGCGTTAAGATAGCAGGAATAGATTTTGCAAATCATAGCCATAGTTCTGGTGATGGAAGCATTCAAATAAAAATAAGCGATATAGACTATCAGACAGATAGAGATAGTTCTACAGCAATAATTCCTTTTTCAAAATCAGAAGAACCTATTTCTATAGAGATAGATTCTTATCTCCAAGATATATTAGTTGGAGGAGTTCCTGTAATAGATGTACTCCTGAGCGCTTCGATAAATGCCGATACTGAAGAAAACGGAAGATATGATATTATTGTATCTTATGTTGAATTAGAAGGATAATTAAATGAGTTGGTTTAAGTACTTTAAAAGAGATTTTGATTTATCTTCAACTACTCCTGTTTACGTATATCCTCCATTGAGGCGACCTATAGATATTTATAATCCATTTGATGACATAGAAGAAAATCAAATTATAGGAATTAAACTAGACTATAAAGATTTTTATAATAAAATTTCTACTTCCGCAGAAAAAGAAGAAGATAAAAAGCAATATATAGTTATCCACGAAGATGTTAATTCAGGGATATATACAGCAGTTAGGTCAACCGTTTTAAATGGATATTTATACTTTTTAAGTGCAAAGAATCACGAAGCTGGAGTAGATATTGTTGGTGAATATAATCTCTACTATGGAAATGATCATCTAAAGTATCTAGAAGAAGTTCAATATGATTCAAAGAAAGCATATAGGCAGGTATCAGAAAGTGCATTAAATAATCTTTTGGAAAATCCATCTCTATACGATACTTCTTTATATAATTTAAATATTTCAAATTTAGATAATTATCTGACAGAAGTTAATGCAAATGAGCCCGACATTGATAAACAACAGTTTTCATATTTTAATCAAAGCGTAGATTGGCTAGGTTATAAAACAACAAAGATAAACGCAAAAGTATCAGGTTCATTTAATGGTCCATTTTTGAAAATTAAAGCTTATAAAAAACCAAATGGTGGAAAAGTTAGATTAAAAATAATTAAGTCAAAACAAGATTACTATATTTTAGGCTTCGATCCATCAGTAGGCCCAATAGAGCAAACGGAAGAAGTATATTTAGACTGGACAGAAATAGATTTATATTCTTCATCTATTGAAGAGTCAATTATATACAATGATTCAAATTTAGAAAATAAAAAATATTATTTTTTAATTGAAACTCTAGAACAAGATAATAAATCCTCAAATGGAAATGAAGTAGAAATGATAAATTTCCAATACTTAAAAGCATATGATTTAATATTGGGAGCAAAAGAATATGATCCAGCTATATCATTTAAAGGTTAATAAATATGACTATAATTAAAAAAACTATCCAAGATTTAAAACCAGGAAAAAGATACTTAATAAAAGTAGAAGCTTACGATAATAACTTAAGCACAGTTGCTGCTGAAAATAGTATAATACTAGAAACTCCAACAGATAGCAGTATTCCAGGTGGAATTGATATAACCAACTTTGGTTTATATAACAATTCAAAATCTTTAATGTTTAAATTTGACGCCCCAAATGATGAAGACTTAAAAGGATATGAATATCAAGTATATTCACAAAATAATTTAAATTCACAATATTTAATACAATCACGGAGAAAGCTCAAGTAGTGTTTTTAGCGTTGTTTTAAATGACATAGCTCAAGCAATAACATCTACATCACCAGTTTATGGAAGAATAAGATCATTTGATACATCTGGAAATTATGGAGCTTGGACTAGTTTAATAGCATCTCAAGCAACGTTAGTTGCATCAGCTGAAATTCTTGAATTAACTGCAGATAAAATAAAAGCAGGAACAATCGGTGCTCAAACAATAAAACTAGATGGAGTTAACTCTGTAATTCAATCAAATAATTTTGTTACTGGTTCTACCGGTTGGATAATAAGAGGAAATGGAACCGCAGAGTTTGCAAACACTTCTATTAGAGGTACCGTAACTGCTGGTCAGGTAACCACAACAGGATTAACAATATACTCAAACGGCGCAATAACAACTACTTCTGGAAAATTTGGAGTTACAGATGGAGGAGTTTTATCGGCAACTGGAGCAACAATCAGTGGTGCTATAACAGCTACGTCTGGAACATTTACTGGAACTGTTAACGCTTCTGGGGGAACAATGAGCGGTTATTTAAGAGCCGGAGATGTCTATATTGGAAAAAATGTTTACGACGCCTCAGAACACAATGGGATAGGAATAGATGGTTCATGGAATAATGCTTGGGTGAGAAGAGACACTAACGATACTACATATTTTAGGGTTGGATCAGCTAGTACATATATACAGTTGGATACAGGTGGAACTTCTTCTATAGTATTTCCAAATTTTTCAGTAGACACTAATGGTAACGCTTCATTTGGTGGTAGTTTAAGTAGTGTAACTGGAAAAATTTCAGTTGGAGGAATTGAAGTTGGTGGCAATATTGTTGCAGCTGGCCATCATGGTTTATCTCTTAGTACTTCTGATTTTAATAATATCTTTTTAAGACGAGACGATGGAGTATTATTTTTTAGGGTTGGAGCAGGAACAAATAATTCAATACAATGGGATAGTTCAGGTGGTGTGCTAACTATGTCAGGCGACCTTGTTATTGGAGATAATACAGATGCTGGATACCTAAGAGTGCTACAGTATACGGATATTCTAGTAAATAGAATAAAATTTTACAACAGAAATTATGCCGGTTGGTCTAATAGTTTTTATCCATACTTTGACGCTTCCTTTGACCTTGGTGTGCGTAATGCGGACTATCGCTGGGATAACTTATATTATACTGGATCTCTTTTGGATTCATCTGATATAAGAATTAAAAATAATATAAAAGATTCTAATCTTGGCTTAGATTTTATAAATAAACTTAGACCTGTTTCTTATTATAAAAATATAAGCAAAAAATATCCAATAGAAATTCCTCAAGAAGAAGGAGATACTGGCGAACCTGAAATTTTAAGAAAAGAAGACGGAGAACCAATATATAATTCAACACCAGGAAAAAGAATTCACTATGGACTAATAGCTCAAGAAGTATACATTGCACTTGAAGATAGTGGTATTAATCCAGGAGATTTTAGCGGTTGGGCACTTGCCAACCCAGATGATCCAGATTCTGAACAATCATTAGTTTATATAAAATTTATAGCACCTATTATAAAATCAATTCAAGAATTGTCACAAAAAGTTGCAACCTTAGAATCTAAAGTGTTATAATTCATTGTTATGGATAATAATTCAAATTTAGATGTTAATTTAATATTACAAGCCTTTCAAGATAGGTTAGCTCAACTTAATTCTGAATTAATCATAAAAGAAGCTACAATAAAACATCTAACTAATCATATAAATACTTTAACAAATGAAACAAACCCAAAACAAAAAGAGAAAGATGATTTCTAATGTCCGATGTCAATGAAACACCTGAGCAAAATAAAGAAGCAACAATTACTATTAAAGTATCTGAACAAAACCTTCAGTATAAAAGCGATTTTTCTGAGCCAGAAACAATTTTTTGGCTTGAGTCTGTAAAGAACTTAATAATGAAAAAAGCCTTTGAAATGGCAGGATTAACAGAATCCACTAAGTAATTTGCCATTTATAGCTACTATATAAATAACATAATCACAAAAGGTGCGTAGATGGCTATTAGATCATATCTTCCTTTTGCCAGAAACCAAGTTTCTGCTTTAGAGGAAAAAACATTAAAACAAGACGACATTAAAGCCCTTGGCAGGAGCATTAAGATAGCTGCTCTTGCTCTAGGGTTTCGTGGTTCTTCGTATTATTATGACACTAGGGCAGCATTTGAGCCATCTCCTTATGACTTTAATAGAATTACTCAAGCATTTGACACAGATGGATATGTTCGTCAAGCTATAGCTAAACATAAAGAATTATTTTGGAAAGAGGGATGGGAAATAGTAGGAGAAAATCCTGAAGCTATTTCATATCTTTACAGAAGAATAGACTTCATGGAAATGACCATGAAGAAACCTTTTTCTGAATTTTTGATAGAATTATCAGATCAATTAATAAAATACTCTAACGTATTTATTGTTAAAGCTAGAGCAGATATTGGGTCTTATTTTCCAGATAAGTTAAATCCAATATCTAGCACTGAGCCTATAGCTGGTTATTATCTTATTCCAACAGAACAAACTTATATCTTAAGAGATAAACAAAATAGACCAAAGGCCTATCAGCAGGCAACTGATCCACTAACATACTCTCCAAACGATAAAGACCCAGTATGGTCAGCAGAGAGAGTAATCCATATGTACTTTGATAAAAAACCAGGTAGAGCTTTTGGTACTCCATTTTTATCAACAGTGCTAGACGACGTTATAGCTCTTAGGCAGATGGAAGAGGATATACAAAATTTAGTACATAGAGAATTATTTCCTCTTTATAAATATACAATAGGTACAGCAGAACAACCAGCTGAACCGGAAGAAATAACACGCGCAGCAGCAGAGATAGAAAATCTTAGAGCAGAAGGTGGATTAATACTACCCTATAGACACAGTGTAGACGTTATAGGAGCTAATAACACAGCTCTTGATGCTTCCGAGTACTTAAATCACTTTAAGGAAAGAGTTTCAGTTGGATTGGGTGTAGCCCCACATCATTTAGGTATGAGTATGAATGGTGGAAATAGATCAGTTACAGATAGATTAGATGTTGCGCTTTACGATAGAGTTAAGCAGCTTCAAAAGCAATTCTCTGAAATGGTAAGAATATTTATATTTAATGAACTATTATTTGAGGGTGGTTATGATCCACTAGAAAATCCAATGGATGCAACTGTGTCTGACAGATGCTTTATGAGATTTAAGGAAATAGATGTTGATACTCAAGTTAAAAAAGAAAATCATATTATTCAAAAGTTTGTAAACAATCTTATAACAATAGACGAAGCTAGATTGATGTTAAGCTTAGATACAAATGTGGAAGAAGATAGACTATTTGGTCATATGCAAGCACAGCTTCAAATGGATATGGCTAAAAATCAAGCAGAATTAACATCAAAAACTTCTTCTCCAAAAAGTTCAGACGGTCAACAGCCAGCTACTAAAGGTCAAAGAAATCTTCCATCTTCTAGAAAAGGAGTAGGAAATTCAAGTAGGCCGCAGAATCAAAATGGTAGATCTAGTTCACCAAATATTAGAAGATCAGATGACATGTCATGGCTTGTAACGGTTGAAAAGTTACTTGAACCAGAGTATAATTATGTAGAAGAAAATGATAAAATTGGAGAATAAATAAATGATACTTAAAGAAGAGACACTAGATTTATTAGAAGAAGCTGTTGCAAATGGACAGTTTCGTTTAGCTGATACTAGATTTTTAGATGTTTTAGCAGAACTTCTGCCTGTAATTGAAGAAATGAAATATAAACTAGATGCGATTGAACAATTCTTAACTTCAGATGATGAAGAAGAAACTTCTTCAGTAGAAGAGCAAATCAAGCAGGAAGAATTATCAACTAATAAAGTTGAAGTTGAAAATGATCAACAGGAAACCTCTATCCAAAAAGAAATAGTAGAAGAAAAACCAAAAGCTAAACAAAAGAAAACTTCAGTAGAAGAAAGCCAAACAAAAACAGAAGAGGCCTAATGCTTCTAATAGGTTGCCCTGTATATAAAAGAGATTGGATACTTCCATATTGGTTTGCCTGCATAGAAAAGCAAACTTATGGAATAGATAATATTGGTTTTATCTTTGAACTTGGTAAAGATGATAAAGAAACATTTGATTTTTTAATTAAATGGAAAAAAGCTCATCCAAAGATAGATATATTTGATTTAGAAATTAGAGACGATTTGACTCATCATTCTCATGATGAAGGTTCAAGAAGATGGACATTTTCTAAATATGAAAATATGGTTTCTATGAGAAACTCTCTTTTAGATAAAGCTAAAAAAATACAACCAGATTTTTATTATAGCTTAGATTCAGATATATTATTAACAAATCCAAATACGTTAGATTTACTAATGAGTCATATATTGTCCGGTAAAGCAGACGCAGTAAATACTCTTATGTATATGACTCCATTTGGAGTTCAGTATCCAAGTGTAATGTCATGGCATGAATCTGGTGGAGAAAAAGCATATAGAGAAGCAGAATATCCTATAGGCGACTTTTTTAAAGCAGATATAATAATGGCAGCAAAATTAATGTCTAAAGAAGTTTATAATAATTCTAGATACAAGTTTCACCCACAAGGCGAAGACTTAGGTTGGAGCGCAGACTGCAAGGATAAAGGATTTAGCCTATACTGCGCTTCATACATATATACTCCCCATATAATGGGTAGAGAAGAATTAAAAAAGTTTTTATCACAAGGCGATGAAAGAAATAGCCTTGTTTTTAAAGGAAAAAATTAATCTTTTATATAAATTTTAACTACAGCTTGCATAAATGTGTTTAATCATATAAAATATATTACTATAACTATGGTTTTAAAAATCGGAGATAGACATGGCTTTTGAATTTACGGAAAACTTTACCATAGAGCTTCCAAAAATTACAGAATCAGATTTTAATTTTTCTGAATCATCTGATTTTAAAAATGGTCTTATAATCGAAGTAGCAGCCATACACGAACGGACTAACTGGAAATTATAATAATTATTCAGCCGTTGAATTAGAAAAGGCTTTAAATTCATGGGTAGAACCTTACCCTAAGCCTATTATTTTAAATCATGATCTTAACACTGAGCCAATCGGAAGAGTCATGGCTGCAAAAATGGATAAAGAGCAAGATGGAGTTCCTTTTGTTAGACTTCAAATAGCTATTACAGATCCAGTAGCTGCTCAAAAGATTATGGATAAAAGATATTTAACAGGTTCTGTTGGCGGAAGGGCTGGAAAAGCAGTTTGTAGTATCAGTGGTGAAGATTTAGCCTCTGAGGATGCAAGTGGTAGACCTCGTATGCCAAAGTATAGAAGAGGTCAGGTTTACAAAGGTAAGCTAGCGTTTATCGATATGCAGGATATATCTTTTAAAGAGTATTCTTTTGTAAATCAACCAGCGGATCAAAGATCCGGTGTTAGAAATAAAGCAACAGCAGATAGTAATTTAAGCGTTTCTGATTCAGACTGGGTTGCAAAGAGTTCCGCTTTTATTCTAAAAATGGATGAAGAAGATATTTATTCAGTATCTGAAAGTCAATCAATTTTTAAAGGAATGAAGAAAAAGGAATCTAGACCAGTTTATCTTCAATTAAAGGGATCTTTCTTAACAGCTATGGCTGTAAATGAAAGCGAAAATTACAATATTAATAACAACCCATTACTATCAAAAGAACAAGAATCTAATAATAATGAGGAGAATTCAGAAATGACCATTCTTAAAGAAGAAGAAGACATCCTTACTGTAGCCAAAGAGCTGAGTGATGATCTATCTTCAATTGCAGCAGACACTGCTAAGAAAGAAGATTCTGTAGAGAATTCAGAAGAAACAGCTGAAGTAACACAAGAAGAGCAAGAAGAAACAAAAGAAGAAACAAAAGAAGAAGCTCCAGCTGTAGAAGAAGAAATTGAAACTGAAGAAAAACAAGAATCTAAAGAAGAGATTTCCACTGAAGCAAAAGAAGAGTCGGACGTGCAAGTTAAAGACGCTGAATCCGATAACTCTGAAGAGTCAGTTGAAAAGCCTGAGTTAAATCAGGAACAAGAAGTTGATAAGGAAGTTCAATCAGAGCTCAACGACAAAGAAGAAGTCGCTGAGCAAAACAACGATGAACTTTCTGACAAAATCAAGCTTCTTGAAGAAGAAAATAAAAACCTTAAAGCAGCACTTCATAGAGTGTTAGCGGAAAGAGTTGTAGATGCAAAAATAGCAGCCGGTATTGAAAGCGCAGCTGATAGAGGAGCACTTGTAGCTGATCACGCAACAAGAACAGCTTCTTCATTAGCTGACTCATTAAGAGACATTGCAAAGATGCCAGTTAAAAAAGCAAATACAAATGTAGTTCCAGAAATTACAAGTGAAGCAGAGAATTCTAAGGAAGAAACGAATGTTCTTTCTATAGAAGATATTTCTTCTGAAAAGAAGGAAGAACCAAACACTGCAGAACAGCTTTTCGTAGACGCTCTTATGGGCCGTCGTTCGCTTTAATTAAAACAAGGAGATATATAAAATGAGCTTAGCAAAATTCCGCAAGGTATATGCCAAGACAGGAGCTGGAAGGTTCGTAGTATCTGAGGGTGTAGCACCAGCAGCTTACTTGCTCCCAAACCAGGGCTTGCCAACATGGTACCTTGATTCAGAAGATGATCGTTTTGAAATTGTTATCCCAAAGGGAACAATTCTTTCTGTCGTAGCTGATGCTAATGGTGATGCAACAGTCGTTCCAGCCAATGGTTCCGGTTCTTCCGTAACATGGGGCGATTCAATGCCTTCATCATGGGATCCGCTTGATGGTGCAACTCCAGCTTACAGCTCTGGAGCAACTGACACAGTAGCAGTTGCATCTAAGTCTGTTCCAGTTGGTGTAGCTCAGTACGATCTATACCGTCCATTTGACAAGGGCACTTCACAAGGCGCAGGGTTTATCACCCATGGCTACGTAGAGTATCCAATCGTTGATGGATTGAACAATGATGTGACCGTCGGTTCTTTAGTTAGAGCTGACCACATGGGTCGCCCAGTGGTGCTAACATCAACACTGTGTGGCACAGATCCTTACCTCCAGGTTGGTAAGGTTATTGAAGTAGAAAAGTTTGCAACCAACTTTGATGATGGTCTACTTTCCTACATGCAATTGCCATCGGATCCTGGTGCACTTAAGACTGTTTTTGAAATCACAAGAACAGGCACCTATAGTGGCAAGTTGGGCATCCGCTCAAACCTGGATGTAACAAACGTGCTTGGCGCATTCCGTGTCAATCTAACGCTGTAATAAAAAAAGAAAAAATAAAACAGGAGGAATAATCCTAAGATGAGTAAATCAATCCAAGAGCTCCTCTCAGGTCTCCCAGCTTGGGAAACAGCATTAACTGAGGACGGTTATATCGATGGAGATAATAGAGTAACCATTAAAGAGGCATTTGCATCACCTGATGCAGCTGCACTTTTTCCTAAAGTCATCTCCCGTACATTAAAGGAAGCAGCTGAGCCACAATTATTGGTTACGCCACTTCTCTCAACTGTACGTCTCGGCAAGGGACGCTCTTTGGAGTTCCCAGCAGTTAATGCAATTCAAGCTGCAGAGATACCTGAAGGACAAGAATATCCAGAACAGGCTCTCGCCTTTGCAAAGCAAGTTGAAGGTAAAGTTTCAAAGAAAGGTGTTAAGCTGGCTTTTACAGAAGAAGTCATCGCAGACTCACTTTGGGACATCGTAGGCCTTCACGTCCGCGCTGCTGGTCGCGCAATGGCTCGCTTAAAAGAGCAAATTGCACTCAGCAGATTTAAGGACGCAGCTACCGTAGTTTTCGACAATGAAAGCGGTTCATACGACGATACAACAGGTCGTGGAATTGATGGCGCAGCCAACAAGACCATTACTTGGGACGACATCGTTGATATGGCTGCCGTTCTCATGGCAGAAAATCACGTACCAACTGACTTCATTTTGCACCCACTAATGTGGTCTATCTTCCTAAAGGATAGTATCTTCCATGCTGGTGGTTCTGCAGCTGCAGTTAATACAAGTTGGGGTTACCGTCCTCAGTCCAAGGAAGGCGCGTTGAATTCAACCGCCCCAATGGGTCTGAATGTGATTGTTTCTCCTTTCGTAAGCTTCACAGCAAAGAGTGGTTCAACACCTGCAATGTCAGATCTTTTCTTGATCGACCGCAATGAAGTTGGAACACTCCTTGTCAAGGATGACATGAGCACAGATCAATTCGATGATCCAAGCCGTGACATTCGTCAAATGAAGATGAAAGAGCGTTACGACATCGTTATGCTTGGCGATGGTGAAGGAATCACCGTAGCTAAGAACGTTAGACTAACTCGCAACTACGAGGTCGAGGTTACCAATTCGGTATCTCTATAATCCTTAGGAAAGTTATAGTTACCTTATCCTAAAGGGCAGGGGGGCGGTGTAAAAACCGCCCCCTTGTTCTTTTATCTATATCAGTTACTATAATATTGTACTTTGATGACTGGAGATTAATGTGGCCTTAAATCTAATACAAAACGCTGCAGTAGGACTTGGTACTGTTTCTATAAAGTTCGGAAGAACTATAAAAATTTCTTCTATTACAAAACAAAATATTATAGTACAAACAACAGCTGCCACTCCTAGTGTTTTAAACACACCCTTTAAAGATATTGATACTTTAGGTGATTATAATCAAATATCAAGAACATTAAAACTTTTATGGAATGTTCAATTAGCGCCTTCTACTGAGTATGTAATAAGGTTTATTAACTTTTTTGACGCAGCCAATGAACCAATACCGGAAGAGCAAATAAAATTTACTACTTTAGATTCTGGTGCAACTCCTAACACTGGAGAATTTAATTCTGTTAATGAACCTGAATTAAATGAAATTTTAATTGAAGATAAATCGATAAGAACAGATGCTTTTACGAGTTATCAAATAATTGCAAAAAATCCAAACTTCTATATAACAAGCTTAGACCCTGTTAATGGAGATTTTTTTATAGATAATTCTTACAATTATGGAAGAATTACTGTATCTTTTAATGAAAAACCAGCTTCTAACTTTTTAAATAATAAATATTTTAAATTGCAAAAGAAAAAAATACAAAGAACTCCATCAAGATGGGAAAATGTAATAGGCGAAATTTCAGCCCATGCCTGGAAGCCAGAGGTTTACATAGATACTCCATCTCAAGATGCAACACCAGCATATTTTACTGAGGATAAAGAATACTTTGAATCTGGATATAAATATAGATTAATAATATCTAAAGATATAGGAGTTTAATTTGTCTAATTTTATATATAAAAAAGCTAAACAAGCTTTATTTAATGGTCAAATTAATATTTCTGCAAATCAGTATAAGATTTTACTTTTAAAAACAAGTATATATACAGCTAATCAAAATTTAGATGAATTTGTTTCAGATATACCATCTACAGCTATAACTGTAAGATCCGGTAATATTTCAAATATTACTAATACATTAGGAATTATAGATGGAGATGATGTAATTATTGACGAATACAATGGAGGAGCATTTGAGGCATTAGCTTTTTACCAAGTTGGTTCTTCTGATTCTAATTCTAGATTAATATTTTATATAGATACATCACAAGGTTTACCATATGTAGTTACAGCTAGTAATACAACAGTTACTATATTATGGAATAATGAAATTAATAAAATTTTAGCTATTTAAAAATGTAGGTTTAAAATGTCAACAAATTACCCAAATTCAATTGATAATTTTACAAATCCAACATCAACTGACTCACTAAGTTCTACAACTGTACCCCATCATAAACAGCATGCAGATATAAACGATGCAGTAGAGGCTATTCAGGGTGAACTAGGAGTAAATCCATCAGGACCCTATAATACAGTAAAAGCTAGGATAGAAGGATTAGAGTCAGATATATTAAACCAATCAGTTTTAAATGGATTATTTGATGTTACTATAGGTACAGCATCTAATGGTGATCTACTGCAATATAACGGGTCAGCCTGGATTAATTCAGCTAAAGAAAATCTAGTCGATGGAGGAAGCTTCTAAATGGCAAATACAATAAGGATTAAAAGAAGATCATCAGCTGGTTCAGCTGGTAGTCCATCTTCTTTGCAGAACGCAGAATTGGCATACAACGAAGCTGATGACACGCTTTATTATGGTAAGGGAACTGGTGGCGAAGGTGGTTCTGCTACAACAGTAGAGGCGATTGCGCGGATCTGGCGCTTATGTTACAAAAGGAACAAACCAAACAATAACAGGAAATAAAACATTTTCTGGAACTATTTCTCTAGGGTCTTCTGCTACTGCTACAACTCAAAGTTCAGGAAGTAATAGTACATCAGTGGCTACTACTGCTTATGTAGACAGTCTTCTTGGAACAGCAACTTCAATTGAATCTATTCAAGATATCGTTGGCGCAATGGTATCTTCAAATAACGAGTCAGGCATTTCTGCAACTTATGATGATACAAATGGAAAGCTAGATTTTGATGTAAATGATCCAACGATAACAATTACTGGCGATGTTGACGGCAGTGCTACAATGACAAATCTTGGAAATACTACTATAAATGTTACTCTTGATACAGTTAATTCTAATACTGGTTCATTTGGTTCTACAACTGAAATTCCAGTTGTTACAGTAAACGCAAAGGGACTTGTTACTGCAGTTTCCACTGCCTCAATTTCTACAACCCTTACTGTAGGGGCAGATACTGGAACTGCAGATTCTGTGGCTTTATCTACTGACACTCTTCAGTTTACTGGTGGAGAAGGAATTGATACAGCTGTAACAAATAACACAATTACGATTTCCGCTGAAGATGCCACAACAACAAATAAAGGCGTAGCATCATTTGCTAACAACGATTTTAATATTTCATCTGGAGCTGTATCGATTAAAAATGTTAATCTTGCAACTCAAACAACTGGAGATTATGTAGCTAGCCTTGTTGCTGGTACTGGTGTCACTCTTTCAAATAACTCTGGAGAAAATTCAACTCCAACAATTGCAATTGGACAAAGTGTAGAAACAAACGCTACAGTAACATTTGCAACTGTAACAACTACAGGAAATACATCAATAGGCGGAAGCCTTACTATTACTGGTGATTTAACTGTAAACGGAAATACTACAACATTAAATACTTCAACTCTTGTTGTAGAAGATAAAAATATAGTATTATCAAATACTTCATCACCAACAGATACAACAGCTGATGGTGCAGGTATAACTGTTTTAGGCGCAACAAATAAAACTTTTAATTGGTTAGATTCAACAGACTCATGGACATCGTCAGAAAATATTGATATTTTAAGCGGAAAAATATACTCTATTAATGGGACAACTGTATTATCGAATAATACCCTTGGATCAGGAGTTGTTACTTCATCATTAACATCGGTTGGAACAATATCTACAGGAACTTGGCAAGCAGGTACTATAGCAATATCTTATGGTGGAACTGGAGCAACAACAGCTTCTCAGGCAAGAACAAATCTTGGCCTAGCAATAGGCACAGATGTACAAGCATATGACGCTGAGTTAGCAGCACTAGCCGGTTTAACATCAGCAGCAGACAAGCTTCCATACTTTACTGGTTCTGAAACTGCATCCTTAGCAACATTTACAAATTATGCTAGAACACTACTTGACGATGCAGATGCTTCAACGGCAAGAACTACCCTAGGCTTAGGAACAATAGCAGTACAAAATGCAAATTCTGTTTCAATTACTGGAGGATCAATTACAAACTTAACTACTTTCGATGGCGTAACTATCGACGGTGGAACATTTTAATTTCTAAATAAGAAAGGCTATTATGGCATTACCATCAATAACTCAGGGTCAAATAGCCATAGACCCATCAAATGGAATTTTCTATTATAAAGATGCAAGCAATACACTAGTAAGTGCTACATTAAATTGGCTTCAAGATAGTAATACAGCCATTTCTACAGAAGATAGTGTAACCGTAGATGGAAGCTTGACAATAACTGGTGATTTAACAGTTAATGGAAACACTGTTTCTGTTAATGTTTCTAGTGTTGTAGTCGAAGATAATATTTTAGTATTGAATGGAAATGTAACTGGATCTCCATCACTTAACGCAGGAATAGAGATTGAACGCGGTACATCTACTAATGTGCAGATTCGTTGGAATGAATCCACCGATAAATGGGAGTACACTAACGATGGAACGAATTTTTACGCCATTAACGATAATTCAAACACAGCAAATTCGTGGGCAACAGCTAGAACAATAACATTATCTGGAGACGTATCAGGCTCTACATCAATAGATGGTTCTGCAAACGTAACTATATCAACAACTATTGCAAATGATTCACATAATCATACTGCATCAACTTTAACTTTTGCCCTAAATGACGCATCAGATGTCACAATATCAGATGTAGCTGGCGGAGACTTTTTAAGATATAACGGTTCTGCTTGGATAAATGATCCAGTAAATCTAGCAACAGATACAATAGGAAACTATGTACAATCGCTAGTAGCAGGAGATGGAATTACTCTTTCTAATAACTCAGGCGAAGGTGCAACTCCAACAGTCGCTTTAACAAGTAATTCAATTACAGTAGGATCAACATCTGTAGCGCTTGGAGCTTCTTCTGCTACAATAGCTGGATTAACTTCAGTAACATCAACTTCTTTCAATGGAGATTTGACAGGAAATGTAACTGGCAACGCAGATACTGCTACCAAGTGGAAAACAGCAAGAACAATAACTCTAGATGGAGATGTATCTGGCTCAGTAACTATTGATGGATCAAATAATGTAACAATAACAACTTCAGTTGCAGATAACTCTCATGGTCATGGACCAGGAAGTGTTTTATTAGCTCTTGGTAATTTAACTAATGTTACAATTTCAGACCCAATAAATGGAGATTTTTTAAGATATAATGGATCTAATTGGTTTAACGATCCAGTTAATTTAGCTACAGATACAGTAGGTAATTATGTTGCTTCCCTTACTGCGGGCAATAATATATTAATAACAAATAATTCAGGAGAAGGAACAAGCCCAACAATATCGGTTTCATCCACTCCAAATTATGACACTTTAACTGCAAATACACTTACTGTTGATTCTATTGAAATTGATCCAACAGGTGCTCTTACTGGACAAGTATTAAAGTATAATGGAACTAAATTTATTCCTTCACAAGATAACGTTGCAGCAGCAGGCAATTTGTCATTAACAGACTTAAGTGATATAACTTTTGTTAATCCAGTTAATGGATCTACTCTCAGATTTGACGGAACAAACTGGACAGATTCTGGCATCTCACTTGAAGACCTATCTGACTATACAAATGCATCTACTCCTCAATATGGTCATGTTGTGCATTACAATGGATCAAACTGGACAAATAGGGCTCCACAATTAGACGACGCTACAGATGTTGACCTGTCTGGAAAGCTATCTGGTCATGTTCTTCAGTATGATGGGTCAAATTGGGTTTCTTCTAGTCTTGGAGTAAATGAAATAGATACATTCTTAGTTGCGGCTACACCAAGTACTGGTCACGTACTACAGTGGAATGGAACTACTTGGTCAGATTCTCAGATAGCTTTGGGAACTGAAACTTCTGGTGATTATGTTTCATCTTTAACTTCTGGTGAAAATATTATAATCACTGGAGGGTCAGGAGAAGGCTCAACTCCAACAATAGCCGTAAATACAAGTTTATCAAATATTTCTACAATATCTGGAACAAGCATAACAATAAACGCAAATACTATTACAAATGGAAATGTAACAGTATCGAATACATTATCTGTTTCTCAGAATGCAACAATAACAGGTAATGCTAGTGTAGGTGGTGACGTTTATTTAGGAGTAAATGCAAGTACATTTGCCTCGACATTAACTCATCCAACATTGGTTGTTCAGTCAAATCATTCTGATTACTCACAAGTTGCATTCAGAAACTTAGGTAATGCTGCTAGTAGCTCTACTGATATAATCGCTTACTCAAATAATGGAGATGACAATTCTGGCTGGATAGATTTAGGTATTACTTCTAACGCATTTAATGATCCATCATTTAGTACTACTGGTCCAAATGATGGCTATATATTTATGGAGGCACCAGCAAATACAACTGGAAATGGAAATCTAGTTATAGCTACTGGAGGAAATGGAACTCAAAATGCCATAATATTTGCAGCTGGAGGATTACAGACTGACAATACTCAAATGACAATATTTCCAGATGTAAACGTACATATAGAAATTCCAACACCATCGACAAGTTCCACAACGGGAGCTCTAACTGTAGTAGGAGGAGTTGGAATTCAAGGTGACATGAATGTTGAGGGAAATGTTAGCGTTCAAGGAACAATTACTTTTGGTGGAGCTGGAACTACTGTTGAAACAGAAAACCTAACAGTAACAGATCCATTTGTGTTTGTTTCTGATGGAAATACTGGAGACATAGTAGATTCTGGACTTATAACTGAATATAAAAACAATGACGCAACGCCACAGACTAGATACTCAGGTATTGTAAGAGACGCATCAGATGGATATTATAAGATTTTTTCTGGAGCAACTACAAAACCAAGTACTACAGTAAACTTCAGTGAATCAGGTCTAGTATATGGATCCTTTAGGGCAAACAATATTACTTCTACAACAATTAATAGTGGAAATATTACTTTAGATACTGGTAGTTCTATAACAATAGGCGTTACTGAAGTACTTACTGCATCAAACTATGCAGGAACTGCAGCAAGTGTTGTAAATGGAGTTTATACAACTGATACTGGCACTGTAACGCCAACTATGCTAGCTACAGGACCAGCAAGATCAGGCTTTAGGTCTGAAATAAACGCTCAAACTGGAACAAGTTATACTTTAGTTTTATCTGATTTAGCAAAGCTAGTTACGATGGATAATGCGTCCACTATGACTTTAACTATTCCAGCAAATAGCTCGGTTGGATTCACTATAGGAGATAAAATAGATATACTAAGAAAGGGAGCAGGAGCTTTAACAATAGCAGGAGCTGAAGGGGTTACTGTAAATGGAACTCCTGGACTAAAGTTGCGCGCTCAATGGTCATCTGCTACACTAGTAAAACTAGGAACAGATTCTTGGGTTGTAATAGGAGACCTGTCGGCATAACATGGCAACTGGCGATAAACACGGAACTAGAAAAAAACCTGCACCGACCGTAACTGGTCGGTAAAGATACCGCTGCCAACGCAGCCATTACTACAGCTGGTTTTAGAATTGGAACCATAACAAATGTATCTACAGCAGTAGAAGCAGAGTTGGGTGACGTAACCGCTCAATCTCCTGCCTCTGGAACAGTAACGCCAATGGATACAAATATTGACTATACTAGAAAGAGTCCATTTTTTCCACCTTATTTCCCACCATACTTTCCACCTTTCTTTCCGCCTTTCTTCCCGCCATATTTCCCACCATATTTCCCACCATTCTTCCCACCGTTCTTCCCACCATTCTTCCCACCATTCTTCCCACCATTCTTCCCACCATTCTTCCCACCAATATTTAAGTAGATACACTTAATTAAGTGATTACTATATAATATATTCTAAACAAAAAGAGAATGTATGGCTAATATTGTAAAAATTAAAAGATCCGGATCTAGTTCTCAGGTTCCTTCCTCCTTAGAGGAAGGAGAAATAGCTCTTAATTATGCAGACGGAAAACTATTTTGGAAAAATGTTTCTAATTCAATAGTTGCGTCTAAGTTAGTTACAAATATATCTGGAACTGCAAATCAAACTGTAGTGAGCGAATCTACTGGTTCCTTTACAGTTTCTTTGTCCAATAGTGTAACTATAAGCGATAATTTAACCGTAAATGGAAACACTAATGTTTCAGGATTTTTTGTCAACTCCGTAAAGATAGAAGCAATTCGGAGCAGCTTTAGGTGATGCCCTAGTATTTGATGGTACCAAATTTATTCCTTCACCACCCTCTAGTGCATTAAATACCGCAGAAAAATATACTGAAGTAATAGGAGATGGAAGTTCTTCAACATATTCATTAACGCATAATTTAGGAACTAGAGCAGTTGTTGTTTCAGTACTTGAAACAAACTCCCCATTTACTTTCTCGGAAGTGGAATGGAATGCAACCACATCAAATACTGTAACTTTAAATTTTTCTGGAGCACTACAAAGCAATTCTAGAACAGTAACGGTTCAATCAGTTGGATCTGGAGAGTTATATTCAACTCAAGTTGGAAATGGTTCTTCAATAGAGTTTGAGATAAATCATAATCTTGGACTATTTGACACATTTGCTGTAGTAAAAAGTACAGCAAGTCCTTATAACGTAATAAAATGTCAATATTTTCCTATCTCTTTAAAGAAATCAAAAGTAGTTTTTTCTTCTCCCCCTTCATTAAATCAATATACTGTCTCTGTATATGCTCCATTAGAAGGTTATTCATATAATGAAACTGTAGGTGATGGTTCTACTACAAATTTTACTATCATACATAATCTAAATACAAAAGAATTAAATGTTTTTTCTAGAGATATAGATAGCCCATACGAGCACACTTTGATTGGTTGGAAGTGCGTTTCAAATGACGCTATTGAAGTATATTTTGAACAAGCTCCATCGCAATCATCTAAAAAGATACATGTATTCTCTTCAATTGGTGAATACAAAGAATTAACAGATATATCAGAACTCGATAATTTAACAATAGAATCAGTAATTTCTGGTGATTCTATTGTATATACTGGTTCAATATGGGAGAATAAATCTAGAATAGCTACATCTATACCATCAACTAAGTATGGTTCTTCTGGAGACAAAAAGGGCGACCTAGCGATATCGTCTGACTACCTGTATATATGCTACAATAATTATGTAAATAACTCTACTCAGATATGGAGAAGGGTAGCTATAGATACTGGTTGGTAAAATGTATCCCCTTAATAATTTTGATGTCACAATGTCCCTGCCGCATAATAAAACGGCAATGATTTTAAATACATTTTGTTTGATAGAAAATCAAAAGATAGAAGATCTTTCTTTATATATTAAAAATAATATATTAAAAAATATAGAATATTCAATACCTCATTCTTGTAAAATTGTTGATGGATTTTTTAAAAACGAAAATCCTTATTTTATATTCGATAAAAACTTTAATATAAATAATCATGTATTTACATATGATTCAAATAAAATTAATTCTTTAGAAGATTTCGTACAAAGCATTTATAATAAAGAAATTGATATGACTAAACCACTATGGGAAGTTCATATCATTAATAATTACGACAAAAATGGCAATACTGCAATAATAAGAAGGTTTCACCACTCAGCAATAGAGGGTGAACTAAATGCAAAGATGATGAATATTATTTTTGATGAGTTTATTCCATTTACAAAAAAAGTAAAAAAACATAAAATAAACGCATTTAACTGCTCATTATCGATTATAAAAAGATACTTATTAATGATTTATTTTTTCTGTAAAGGTTTTTTAATAAAATCTAATAAAGTTAAAAACAATGATTTATCTGAGATTGTTTTTAGAATAAAAAATTTAGATGAACAAAAAGACCAAAAAATATATGATAGTAAAATAATTCCGTATAAAAATATTTACAATATAACAAACAATTCGAAGTATTCATTATTAGATGTGTGTATATATCTATTCTCTAAGAGCTATTCAACTTGGGCTAATCTAAATGATGTCAATATAAACAGGACTGTAAATATTATAATACCAATGTCTACAGAATCTAAAAACAAAAGAATGTATGGAAATAATGTTATGGGAGCATTTGTAAATATTCATTTGAACGAAAAAGACGATTTGGTAAGATTAGAAAAAATAAGCAATAGCATAAAGAACGCTATAGGAATTAAAAAAACATCACCATTTTCCTATTACGCTAGTGGAATTCAAAATTATCCAAAAAAGAATGGAATATTAAAAGCTTTTAACTTAATGTACAAGACAAGTTGGAATAATAGAAAAAAAATTCCAATTAAAAAAGACAAATCCACCCAATATAGCGCTAGTGTATCTGTTAAAAAAATACTAAAATCAAATAACGATTATACCCTATCTGGAAATAGAGTAATTCAAGTTAACACATTTCCTCCAATAATTAAGTCAAAGTATACTTTAGGGATAAATGCTATGTTTAGAGTAGACAAAGAAGATTTAATATGTTCCGTGACGGCATTTAAGAATGTTTTTCCAGATCCTAAATTATTTATTAATATAATAGAAAAAGAACTTTCTAATATTAAATATGTGATATCATTGTAGGTAAGTTTTTAAAAGGATAAATTTAAATGTCAGAAAATAATACAATTAATATATCTAAAGAACAGATAGCATCGTGGAATGTATTTATAGCGGTACCATGTTATGACTCTCATATAACTGAGCCATTCTTTGTTTCACTACTTCAGACATGTCTTTATTTTAAGCAAATAGGTCTGCCATTCACCGTATGTACAATATCGGATTCTCTTATTAATAGAGCAAGAAATAATCTTGTAGCTAAGTTCATGGCATCTAGAGATTGTACTCATATAATGTTTATAGACTCTGATATACAATTTGATAACGAAGCAATTTTAAAACTCTTATGGCAAGATAAAGACGTAGTCACTGCATCATATCCAATAAAAGAAATAGATTGGGAAAAGGTTAAAGCACATTCTATAGCCGGCGTAGATTCAAAAGATCTTCCTTCTCTAGCTACTAGAAATGTAGTCCATCTTGCCAAGCCCGGACAACAGACTATACAGGTAGATAAGGGTGCTCTTGAAATATATGAAGCTGGAACAGGATTCATGTTAATTAAGAGAGAAGTCTTTGATAAAATGATTAAAAAGTATAAAAAGTTAAAGTTTATTGACGATACGGGAGCAATAAACGGAGAAGAAAAAGACTATACTTATGCATTCTTTAATTCATACATAGATGAAGATGGTAGATTTTTGTCTGAAGATTATGGATTTTGTAGGTACTATCAAAAAATAGGTGGATCAATATGGTTAGATCCAAATATTAATTTAAATCACTTTGGTAGAATGAAATATATCGGAAATATGACAGAGTACTTAAATTCTGTTATACAATAACTTTTCGACATATTCTAATTACTATTGATTAGGTACAATCGCCTAATTTTATATGTAGACTAGGAGCAAAATGGCTCGTTTAAGAGTAGAATCAGCCCCAGAATTTGTTGTATATGACGAATCTGCTGTAATAAAAGCTGCAGCAAATGCAACAGCAAATCTTTTAGAATTAAAAAATTCTTCTAATACGGTAGTAGCATCTATTTCTACTGCTCGGAAATGTGGCTGTTGCTGGTGATGTCAGTATAACTGGAAACATTTCAGTCACTGGAACTACAACAGCACAGGCCAACGCTAATACCCTAGTAGGATCAACATTAAGTTCTAATGTTTTAGTTTCTAGCCTTACATCGGTTGGCACACTTAGCTCTCTTGCTGTTAGCGGAAACGCAAGCGCAAATAATGTATCTGTAACAAACGATCTTTCTATTGGTGGAAACTTATCAGTAACAGGTAATATTATCACTGTAAATACTTCAACTTTATTAGTTGAAGATAATGTTATTAAGTTAAATTCTGGCACATCTGCATCTCCTACAGAAAATGCGTCACTAACAATTGAGAGAGGAACATCTAGTGATGTTTCCATTAGATGGAATGAAACATCAGATACATGGCAGTTAACTAATGACGGATCAACATATGCCGATATTCAATCTAATATAACAGCTGGTTCAGGATTGGCAAAAGCAGGCAATACTATAAATATAGTTACTGCAAGTTCTGATAGAGTTGTCGTCAACGCTGCAAATATTGACCTCGCATCAGTAACACAAACAAATACTTCTGGATCTAATGGAATATCTTTTGTTCAGTCCCATGCTGTAGATTCGTACGGAAGAATAACTGGAACGGTTACAGCAAACGTAAGAGATGCAAGTACAACAGTCAAGGGCATAGCTTCTTTTAATACAGCAGACTTTAGTGTTACAGATGGTGAAGTAACGATAAAGTCTGGTGGGGTAGATAACGCACAGTTAGTAAATTCGTCATTCACAATAAATGGGACTACAATTTCTCTTGGTGATATTTCTACGGTTACCGCCAATGCTAATACCCTGACTGGCTCTACATTACCTTTGGGCGTAATTGGCTCTTCTCTAACTTCGGTTGGAACCTTAACTACCGGAGTATGGAATGCTACAGCTATTGCTATCCAATATGGTGGGACTGGTGCTTCCTCAGCAACGCAAGCAATAAATAACCTACTGCCAGATCAAACTGGAAATATTGGAAAAACACTAAGAAGCAATGGTTCAGCAGCATATTGGTCTGTATTGTCTTTAGACGACTTGAATGATGTAACAGCAAACTCAAATACATCTGGAGACTTTTTACGATTTAGCTCCGGTCAGTGGATAAACACTACAGCATCTTTAGATGATCTATCGGATGTAGCAATATCTGCTCCTACTCTTAATCAAGTAGTAAGATACAATGGAAGCACGTGGGTTAATCAAACTGTGGATATAGCTCCTTCGGCTGATCCTTCATTCACCGGAACTGTTACAGCCAACGCTATATCAGCCAATACATTAGTTCTTGGCTTGACAGCAAATGTGGGCTCAAATCTTAATGTTACAGGTCATGCAAATGTAACTGGAAATCTAACTGTTTCAAATAGCGTTGTAATTTCTGGTAACTTAACTGTTAGTGGAACTACAACCACAGTTAATACTGCAACGCTAAATGTTGCAGACAATATAATAACATTGAATAGCGACTTTGTATTTGAATCGGGTGCACCTACCGAAAACGCTGGAGTAGAAGTTCTTAGAGGAAACGCAAGTACAGTTGCGGTAAGATGGAATGAAACAAGCGATTTATGGGAACTTACCGAAGATGGAACTAATTATGATGTAATTTCAAAAAGCGTTCAATTTAACCAACAGATAGCTTCATATACTTTAGTTAGAGCAGATAGAAGTAAGTTAATTGAAATTAATAATGCATCTGCTGTAACTTTAACTGTTCCAGCAGATAACTCTGTCAACTTCCCTGTTGGCACAGAGGTAAGGGTTCTCCAAACTGGAGCTGGTCAGATAACTTTAACTCCAGCATCAGGAGTAACTATAAATGCAACTCCTGGCCTTAAGTTGCGTGCACAGTGGTCATCTGCTAACCTTGTAAAGAGAGCAGCTAATACTTGGGTTGCATTAGGAGATTTGTCGGCATAATATGAGTAATGTAACAGGTGATGAATCAGGTACAAGAAAAAAACCAGCTCCTACCGTAACTGGTCGGAAAAGCTGACTCTGCTAATACAGCTATAACTACAGCTGGTTTTGTTATTGGAACCATTACCGATGTAGCCACAAGCGTATCTGGAGAATTAAATGACGTAACTGCTCAAACTCCATCTGGTGGAGCAATTACTCCAATCAATACTGCTATTAATTATACTAGAAAAAGTCCATTCTTCCCGCCATATTTCCCACCTTACTTCCCACCATATTTTCCACCTTTCTTTCCGCCTTTCTTCCCGCCGTTCTTCCCACCATTCTTCCCACCGTTCTTCCCACCATTTTTTCCACCATATTTCCCACCATATTTCCCACCATATTTTCCACCTTGGTTTCCACCATTCTTCCCGCCATTCTTCCCGCCAATATTTAAGTAAGAAAATATAACTACATTTTATCTATATAAACAAAATTATTTTGATTATTTTCTATGTAAGTATTTATATAATCTAATTCTTTGTTGGTAACAAAATTTTTTATATAAAAACATTTTACAATAATTCAGTTATAGTATAGAAAGAAGGAGTAGTATATCTTTCTCCGGATAAAACCTTTTTTACTCCATGTAGATAATTAATATCGCCTGGATGAGCAACAGCTAAACCTGGTTTTGGACTGACTACTAATTCATGTTGCGGATAATAAAGTTCTCCTCCTGTAAATTCGTCATTGTAATAAAATAATGAATTTATATCGTAAGTAGGAAATGGATTTGGAGATCCATCATTTAGCTGCTTGTCGGCATGAGGCTGCTGCTCGAGTCCAGGAAACCATCTGATGATGACTGGTGGTCTAGTATTAAGTTTTACTTTAAAAGAATCTTCTAAAAAAGATTTCATCTTATGAATATATTTGTCAACAAGATTATAAATGTCTATGTTGATTCTTTGTAAAATGTCCCAGCTACACTGCCTATTCTGCCAGTATGATGCGTCATAGGTGCACGTTCCATCTTCTGCATACTGATTTTGTCCGGCATCCATCCATTCATTTATTGTTGGTAAAAATTTTTGTATAATTTTTAAGTCTTCTAATTCAATAAAATTATCTATAATTTTTATATTTTCCTTAGAGTCACCAAAGTGTCCAGGAAGAATAATAGATTTTTCTTCTATCACTTTACTTCTCCGTTTCGATTTTTCTTCAACATGTGGTATAGTAGTATATCACCCAGACAAGCGTACAGATGCACAGGAGAAAAATGGAATATTATTATATAGGGGATCCAAAATTTGGAATGCACCTTTATAGAAATGCAATACCTGATTCTTTGGAAATACCAAAAAGACTAGAAGAAACTATTGGTAATAGTAGCCATGAGTTTTTTAAATGGTCAGATGCAATGGTAGGGTATAATACAAAAATGCCTGAATACAGAGATTGTGTAGATTTAAAGGTAAGCCCAATTCATTGGCCTCATTTAACTGAACAATTTAAAGAAATAGAAAACATATACAATGATACAAATTCGATTCTAAGTAAGTGTTTAGAACACTATGAGTCACGATACAACTTTAAAATGGAATATCAAGAAGCTATAAATTTTGTTAGATATGGAAAAGATCAACACTTTGCGGTTCACGCAGATCATGGGTTTTCATATACCTGTACAGTTTCTTCAGTGGCTTATTTAAATGATGAATACGAAGGTGGAGAGCTTTGGTTTCCATATTTAGATATTACATTTAAACCAAAGAAGGGTGACGTAGTATTCTTCCCTTCAACATTTATATATGCTCACGCTTCACTCAAAATAACAGATGGGGTTAAGTACTCTGCGGTAACAATGTACGATTATAATGATAAAAATCATCAAGACATAAAATATGGCACTAATGTTCCAAAGTATGACGCTCCAAATAAAACCTTAAGTAATGACATTCTATCTCCAATGACAGAAGTATGACAATAATTACTTTAACTAGAACTCACCAAAATCCTCCAGAGATAAAACAGTCTCGTCTAAAAAGAGACTGGATGGATGACACCTATAACAAGCATGCTTACCAGTGTCTACCAATGACTGTAGCAAACGTTAGTGGATGGGAACTAGTTCTTCAACAAGATGTAGTAGTAGAGTGGGATGGGTCAAATAATCCTCCAAAAGTATTAGAGGGCGAATTTCTTAATTCAAGATCAGTTGTTATTCCAAGTATTATTGGAATAATGTCGTTTGCTACTGGATGGGCTTTTGGAACAGAGGAAGGATACAGTACTTATATATCAGGTTCTCCAAACTATTTTGTCGACGGGGCTGTTCCGTTATCGGCAACAATACCAAGTTTTTGGTGGCCAGATGAATTTAATATGAACTGGAAAATAACAAAAATAAATGAGCCAGTTATATTTCCAAAAGGAATGCCTTTTATGCACTTCACTATAGTTAAGAACGATTTGTTGGAATCTGTTAAATTTAAAGTAGAAAACTTATGGGATAAGCCTGATTTAATGGACCAAAGAATGTCTTATGGTGAGGCTAAGATGAAGAAAAATCAAGAAGAACCATGGACTTGGATGAAGGGCATAAAAACAGGATTAAACGAAAAAGGCGAGAGAATAGGGCCAGCAAGTTCTGGACTACTTAAACTAAATGAGCCAGAGTTATAAATATAGATTAAAGCATTACTATAGATAAACGAAAGCGCTTTGTAATAGGGAGTTATAATGTCTAATTTTGATCTAATTTCAAGAAAAGAAAAACTAGATATATTAACTGACGAAAGATTTACTGCTCTTGAAAGAGCACTATTATTAGCGGATAATAATAAAGATATTTTTCCAGTCGATAGTTTTACGGTCTATTCTTTTATTCCGGAAATAAAACCAGAACTACACATAAGCTTAATGCACAAAACAATGAATAATTTAGTAAGTACTATAAAACTAGTTGATTCAAAATTAAAGGAATTAGGGTATCAAGATGTTTAATTTGACAGATTCACAAAAAGAAAAAGCTAAACAAAATGCTTTAAAAGCAAAAGAAATTTTTATATATCAACTTTCCTTAAGATTAGCTATAGATCCAGACTCTATAGATTTTGATTCAAATATAAATTTACCAGAAGAATCTTCTGAAAACTACTCAAGTTACGTGGTTTTATATAATGCCATAGAGGATCTTAAGAAAATAAAGGGATAATTATGGCAAAGATAGAAATTAAACCAGAGCATATCCATCAGGAAAGAACAGATAGGCAATTAAAAGACGCCTACATGGACCACTTAAGGCATTTAGAGGATACTGGAGCTTTAAGTGATAGATCTGAAAAGTGGACTAATTATATAGATGGACAGTATTCGTCAATAAAAGAAGCTTTTCAAGACATTTTTGGAACAGACGAAACACCAGGTTCTAATTATTTTTGTCCAGGTGTAGAGAATTTTGTAAAGCAAACCCCACTATTAGATAAATTATTAGATAACTAAAAGTAAGGAAACTATGAAATACGATAAAAATAAATATAAAGAATATATAGAGTCAAAACTATTATCTATTTTTTACTCCTTAGATATACCTGAAAATAGACTATCTACAATAACTATGCAGGAAATAAGGGAAATAGTTGATCAAGCTTATCCGATATTATCTTCTGTTAGTGAAGAGGTTAAAGAAATTGAATCTACTAGAAATAAAATACTTGGACTAGCAACTGAGTCGATGTATTATTATAATCTTATTAAGAAAAGAGAACAATAATGTCGCAAATGACCTCTGGAAATATAAATGGCCAAAGAGAGATAAACCTACTAAATACAATAGTAAATGCTATGGTACTTAGCGAGACTAAGCATTCTGAGATTATTTCTGATGAAAAATTAAAAGAACGCTGTGAAAAAGTTTATTATAACGAAGTTGGATTAGATGTTGATAGATCTATTAATTCAATAGGTAGATTCCCAACTGAATTTCACAACTATGAGTTAATAGCCAAGGGTCTAGTAGAATATTATGATATGGTTAATTTTGGTACTATGCAAGCAGAAATGGTGATTAAAACCGCAAGACCAAACGCTGTATTATTCACTAATCCAAGTTTTGTTTCATTTCCTCATGAATATCTAGAAGAAGCTTTTGATTTTGAAGTATATGTTCCAAATGACGAAAATGTATACAGAGAAGAGTATGTCATAGCCGAAGGTTTAGAAAGTCAGTTAAACGTTGTCGATCCTCTAGATATACAAAATGCTGTTATTCCAGATGGTGTTGATTTAATAGTCACAAATGGTGGATACCTGACGTCCAATGCAAATCCAGATATATTAGAAAATTTATACAGCGCACTTCCGCAGTCTGGCATAATTTTAGTATTGATAAGCAATGACTACACAAACCTGTATGCCAAAAAAGCACAGTCTCCGTTATGGGATTTGCACGAAAGAATTAGAGCTCTACCTGGGGCAAGTAGCTATCATATACCAACATTTATAGGATTTACAGTAATAGTAAAAAGCTAAATAAGTGATATAATATGCAGATGGAAAGTTTATCTGTAATAGATGTAAAACCTTGCTACGAGCATGCGTGCGTATATTCTTCAGTTTGGTCAAGCGCTTGGCCAAATATTGCCATTAAAGCAGGGTATTCTATAGATCAAATTCTAGAAAGATTAGAAGTAAGATCAATTTCTTGGTGGATTAAAGCGATAGAAAAAATGCCCCTCGCTTTCTATGTAAAAAATAATAATACTGGAGCCACTGGCATATCATACCTAATGTATGACACTGATATTTTACTTCTATCAGGTAAAGATGTTACAGACGAAGACATAAAAAAATATAATAAATACCCAAATGTTTATTCATTTCTTGAAAAAGAAACATGGGGAACTTCTTTGTCTAAAGAGCTAGGAAAAAATTTAGTTAAAAAAACTTTAAATAAAAATATAACCGTATTTGGTGGATGGGTTATGAAGACAAACGAAAGATCCGCAGCAGCTGCTAAAAAAGGTAATTGGAAACTAGAAAAAGAAAAAGACTCTCCAATTTGGGAGAAGGATATTGATTTTTCATATTGGTTATTTGATAATAGTAATTTTACAAAAAAAGAGAATTAACTATGATTGTAATAGATGACTATATTAAAGATAAAAGTATTTTAAATAGAATAAAAGAAGATAGTACATTTTTTCCAGGAATAATGAACTCAGAGGAAAAATTAGTATCAGAACCAAATTCCTATCACTATGAAGAATCATCATGCTTTGCCCCGTATATGTTTTGGGACGGTTGGTGGAGAAGTGATACCAATACTCTTAAAAAAGAAATTATAAAACAAATATGGGAACCTCATTTAAATTACCCATTAGAAGATATATTAGGTTTTGAATATTGGACAAGAACTTACAACGCCGGCCAATACTTGCCTATTCATGTTGATGAAGATACTTTCCTTTATGAGAAAGAAAGAATATATGCCGGTCCAATAGCTGGATCAATTTATTATGGATGCGAAAATGAAGAAGGTGGTTTTTTGGAGATACATCCAAAAAAATTAGTTGACCATACCAAAGATGTGCTTGAGCAAGATATGGTTAAGGATTATATAGCTCCAATAGAGTTAAGAGAAAGAATTGCCTATAAATCTAATAGATTAATTATGTTTGATGCAGGACATGTACTTCATAGTGCTACAGCAGCAAAATCTGGAGTAAGAGAAGTTATGGTTGTAAATGTTTGGCATAAGAGTGTTCCTCCTATGGCTTTAAAAATTGGTTCTTTTTATTATGAATAAAATGTATAATAATAAAAAAATACTAGAAGCACAAAAGACTATTAAAATAATCGATAATTACATAGAAGACAATAATCTTTTAAAAGATATAGAAAATGATTCTAGTTTTTTTCCAAATAAAATGGGAGACGATCCAAGACAGTTGAAAACAGGAAATATATATCATGGAGAATCTAGCATATATTCCCCATGGATGTTTTGGGATGGATGGTGGAAAAGTCCAGCAGATACTGTCAAAAAAAGGTTAGTTCAACAAATTTGGGAACCCAATCTACCATGTAGTACAGATGAAGTAGTTGGATTTGAGTACTGGACAAGAACCTATGGTCCCGGGCAGTATCTACCTCTTCATTTAGATGAAGACACTTTTCTTTATGAAAGAACAGGTGAATTTAGGTGTCCAGTTTTAGGCGCAGTGTACTATGCCCACTTCGACGTAGATGATGATAACGAGGCTGGTTTTTTAGAAATTCATTCTGGTCAAGTTGACATTGATCTAAATAAAAGATATCAATTAGCTACATTCCAAGGTGAAGATGAAGATAAAGAAAAAAGCATTGCCCTAATGAGCCATTATAGGCCACAAAGTCAGGTAGATAAAATAGCTTATATTCCTAATAGATTAATTATATTTGACGCAGGAATGGTAATACATGGAACAACTAAAAATGGTAATAATGGAAAACGCTATATTATGGGAATTAATGTTTGGCATAAAGATAATCCACCAATAGGCTACACGGAAAAACTATTTGTTTTTGAATAATATACTGTGATATACTTATTGTGTTTCTAGAATAAAGGAATTATTTTAATGCTCGGAAAGTGGAAATTATCAGTTGATACTCCTTTTGGAGATGAGGTTTATACTTTTGATCTATTTTCAGATGAAAATGGTTTTTATGGAATCATTGGAAATGATAAGGGATTTTTAAAGCTTACAAGTATAAAAATATCAGACGGAAAATTTATACATTGGGAAGAAACAGCTCAAACTCCAATAAAAGCAAAAGTTATTTTTGATGGATCAATAGAAGGTAGTTTAATGTTTGGATCTATTAAAATAGATGAGTATTTAAAAGTAAACTTTGAAGGAGCGTTAAATGAGTCTATATAAAATAGAAGCTTGTTCTATTTCCGGAGAAAAAAGCTATCTTTCAAAATTTGATGGACAAGTAACATTAGTAGTTAATATAGCATCTAAATCTGGATATACCCCTCACTGCTCAAATCTATGGTCCTATGCTAGAACGTGTAGACAATTGTGGCAGCTTCAAAAGGTTCATGATGAATTTAAGGACAGAGGTTTTTCCGTACTAGCATTTCCATGTAATCAATTTGGGTCACAGGATCCAGGAACAAATGAAGAAATAAAAAATTTTATAGAAAAAAATTATAGCTTTGTAAGTTTTCCAATATTTGAAAAAGTAGAAGTAAATGGAAAAAATGAACACGATGCGTTTGCCTATCTTAAAGGCGTTGAAAAAAGAAACTATGATGACTTTACTGCAAATACTTCAGATGAAGCAATAAAAAATCAAAACTTAGCTGGCCAAGCAATAGCTAGAATACCACATGGTTATGAAAAATTTCTTGTTTCAAGAGATGGAAAAATGATAGCAAGATTTAATTGGCAAGATATGCCACTAGATGAAGTTCCTAGAGTACAAGGTGCTGGATGGACTATTAGGCAAGCAATAGATGAGGTATTGGGATGATAGAAGAAGATTGGTCAAAAAGAAATACAGATAATTTAAATTCTGATCCGTATCCTGTTTCTCCTGAAATAAAAGAAAAAGAAATATTAGAAATAGGACAATTTGAATCCGAGGAATTAGCTCCTGGTGTAGTTGTTATACATAATGTTTTTGATTTAGATCAAGAAAAAATCCTATCACATATAGATTCAAGAGTTGAAGTAGCAAATAAAAATAGATGGAAATGGATAACTGCAGAAGATGGTCAGGAATATGCCATAAACGAAGATGGATTTAGATATAGGCCAGAAGATGTCCCATCTGCTCCTGTTAGAATACTTGATCCAGTTAACCCAAATACAGAAAAAGAAATTAAAGATTGGTTTATTTATTTAGAAGATCAAATATATAAAGCCCTTATTAAATATATAGATTATTACCCTTTAATGATAGGATCGATTTGGTGGAAAACAAGAGGGCACATATTAAGATATGGTGATGGTGGAATACTCGGCTGCCATGCTGATAATGATACTAACTATAAGGTAACTAAAGGCATTAGGTATATGCCAAGAGGAATGGTGGCATCTAGGCAGACTTGTGGAGCTTTACTTTATCTAAATGACTGGGTTGAGACCGAAGAAGATTTAAATGGAAAGAATTTCACTGGTGGACATTTAAGATTTGTTCATTTAAATGTTTCATATAAACCAAAAAAGGGTGACGTAATATTTTTTCCAACTAATTATGTAGCAGCCCATGATGTAGAAAGAATGGGAAAAGGAGTAAGATACTCCTATCTGACATTCTTTGGCCAAGGTGCTAGTGATAAATCTGCCAATATAGTCATAAGTGAACCAGAAGAAAGCTTTGAATGGTGTCCTCCAGTTTGGTTTAATAATATATTTGATGACTACGAATACTACTGTAGATCTGAGCACTCTAGGTGGGAAAATAACGCTGAAAAATACGGGTTAGAAGCTGGATGGAATCCCGTATATCAAGGTAGAGAAGTTGCCCAGTATAGTAAGAGTCATGAAGCTGTTGAATTGAATAAGGAAGATTTAGAAGAAAATAAGAATAAGGTAGAAGAACACTCAGAAGACCTTCCAGAAGGACCATGTAATACGGTTCCGCAAAAAATAAAGTAGAACTATTATGGAAATAATCAACTTAGGTACTGGAATAGTTCTTTTTAGAAATGCAATTGATGTTGATCAAGATTTTATTATTCCATATTTGTATTCATTAAAAAATGAAGCAGTAAAAAAAGATTATACAATAATATATAATGAAAACGGAGTAGCCTCCCACGCTGTAAATAGATCTGGACACAGATATGTGATAGAAGATATAGAAACTTCATGTTCACATATTATGGAATTTGCTACTCCAGATAAAGATCAAAAATATATAGATTTTTTTACGAATTGTGAAAATTTAATATATAGTTGTTTATTGCGATATGTAGAAATTTTTCCTATGATACTTCCATGTCTATGGTGGAGAACTCAAGGTCATATTGTTGCCTATTCTCCTGGTAGTAGCTTTGGTCTTCATTGCGATAATGATGTTAACTATAAACCAGGAGCGATACCAGATCAACAGCTTGCAATAAGAAATGTCGTTGGCGCTATAATGTACTTTAACAGTTCTTATGATTCACCTGAAGAAAAAGATAAGCATGGATATACTGGAGGACAAATATTTTTTCCATATGCAAACATTGAATATTCTCCAAAATCTGGAGATATCATAATGTTTCCTTCAAACTATTTGGCTACACATGAAGTTTTTCCATGTCAAGACGGCTATAGATATGGCTATGTTGGATACTTTGCACAAGGGTCTCCAGATGAAGAAAGAGGAATTCATATTAGAGATAAGTCTGATATAGTAGATAGCGGACAAGTTTGGATGCCAGAGCTATTTGATGATTATATAGAATATGTTACAGGTAAATATGGCAACGATACCGATAAAATATCTACTCTTTTAAGAGCATCTGGTAGAATTAGTACAAGTAATAACACTAAACAAGAAGTGGAAAAAGAAAGAAATAAACAAAATGAGATTCAATGACGTTAATGCAGAACATTTAGGTGGCGGTGTTGTTCTTTTTAGAAACTGTATAGACTTAGATTGGGATTGGGTTCAAAGTAAGGTAGAGGGTTTTATTGAAGATGAGTGGAACGAGATGTATAAGCCTGGAATTGATCCAGAAACTGGACAAGAGATATACGTAAACAGAAGTGGCTATTTTTTTGGCCTAGATAGCATAAACCTAATGCCGAAGAGAGCATCTGCAACTCATCAAAGAAAAGACTCAGATGTTATGGAATTTCTTAAGTTTATGGAAGATTCAAAAGATAAATATCTTTTAAAATACTTAGAATTATTTCCACTAGCCTTTAAGTGCATATGGTGGAAAGTTAAAGGACATTTTCTTAAGTATGTAAAGGGAGTTTACCTTGGTACTCATTCCGATGTAAGTGCAGATTATATATATGGAGTCTGGGAACCTAATGAGCAGCTAGCCCTTAGAAGTATGGTTACAAATCTTTTATACCTTAATGATCATGTTGATACCGAAGAAGAATTAAATGGTAAAAATTTTACTGGTGGAGAGCACTATTTTAATTATTTAGATATAACATATAAACCAAAAAAGGGAGACCTTTTAATGTTTCCTTCTAATTACATGGGAGCACATGAGGTTAAAATGGTATCCGGAGGAGTTAGGTACTCATATCTAGGATGGTATAGTCAAGGAACTCCAAATCCAGCTGTTAACGAAAGTGTAACAGATCCAATAAAAGACCCAACAAATGCACTTCACGACACAAATATCTACATGCCAACCCTTGCTCAAGATTTTAGAGAATATTTAAAATCAAAAGGTTATGACGAATCTTCTGATAAATATAGAATTACTCAATCAAATTATTAAAATGAATAAAAATAAAAAACCTATATCCATAATTATAAAACGTAAATCAAATAATAGACCAGATGCAGGACACTGGGTTTTTAGTGAAATAGATAATAAATGGATAGAAAATTCTAATTTAATAGAAGAAATGAAATCTTTCTATACCCTAAGAAGAGAAGATGGAAGCAGTAAAGAAGTATTCCATGTAGATAGTTTTCCTAGACAAGGAAACACAACCTTAAGATCAATACTTCTTCAAGTATTTCCAGATATACTGATACCAGATCCAATGGCTCATGTTACTTCTTCTACTTATGATCGCATAAAAAAAGGTGAAATAGTAATAAGTTCCATAAGAGACCCCCATGATGCGCTGAGTTCATTTATTAGCAGGACAATTTTTACGGATCAATTTAAAGATATTTATATAAGTAAAAATAAGATACCAAAAAAATGTATATTATATTCTGTTAAATTTTATAATAGATATCTAGATTTTCTTATAGAAAATCAAAAACATGTTTATCTTATTCATTTTGATAAAATTGTAAAAATGCACACAGACTACATTTGCTTTGAAGAATGTAATAATAAAATTCTTAAATTTTTTTCTGAAAAATATGATCTAAAATTTAAAAACGACAATAAGCCAAGACATGCTTCAATAAAGTATGATAGTTCAACTGACAACTATATTAAATCATTACTAATAACTAACAGATATTATTTAAGAAAAATTAAAAAATCTTACAAATTATATAAAAAAGCACTTGAAATAACTAATAAAAATGAAACACTATTTTCAGAATAATGCGCCAGACTCAGGTCCATGGATATATAGTGAAGAAAAAAACTTATGGATTGAGCCAAATATAAACAAAAATATAGACTGGGATAATTGGCCAGTTAGAAAAATAGATGAAAATACAACTGATATATTTTACGTAGATGGATTTCCTAGACAAGCTACAAACACTTTTAGAAGAATGATCTTAGAGTGTTTTCCGACAATTGCAATTGTTGACGACATTTACCATATGGAGAATCCGTTTTATCAAAACATTAAAATAGGTAAAAAATGTTTTTTAACAATAAGAGATCCATTAGACGCTATATCTTCTACATATGGATATACAAAAGCTGAAATAAATAACGAAACTATACTTGACAGTATTATAAATTATTATCTTAGATTAACATCAATACCATTTAAGTTACCCTATACTTACAGTATAAGTGTAGTGGATTTTAATGATATAGTTAATAGTCCATACTTAATTTTAAAAAAAATAAAAATAAAATTTAATATTGTAGAAGATAATCTACAAAAATATAAACATCTAGAAAAAACAAATATATATGATAAAAACCATAACTTTACACAAAAAGAAGAAGTTATAAACTATCTAAAGCAAAATATACAAAAACTTGAAAAGTGCTATAATGTATATAATAGAATTAAAAAGGAAAAAATATGAAAGTAAATAACCATGGTGGCGGTATAGTTTCTTTTGATAACGCCATAGAATTAGATAGAAATTTTTTTAATAGCTATATAAAGTGGCTTAGGGAAGCAGAAGAGGAAACATTTACATACTTAGAAGAAGATGGAAAAAAGTATGCAATAAACAAAACAGGTTTTAAATTTGAAATAAACGACATACCAGAAGCTCCAGAAAGATTTGTTGACTTACTAGGAAAATCTTCAGGCAGAGAAGCTTCCGAAGAAGTAGTTAATTTTATAAAACAATGCGAAGATGCACTGTATGAATGCCTTGTAGAGTACTGCGCTTTGTATCCTGAGGCTGCAACAACAATTTGGTGGAGAGGTTCAGCTCATATAGCTGGATACAATAAGGGTAGATGGATTGGACCTCACTGTGATGATCAAATTCAATTTGAGTTTGATGGCCTTCCAAAAAATGAATATCCGATACACAATACTATAAGTTGTGCGCTATATTTTAATGATTGTGTTGATTCAGAAGAAGATCTAAATGGAGATAATTTTGTTGGCGGTCATATAAAATTCAAATACGCAGGAGTAGATTTTAGCCCTAAAGCAGGATCAGCAGTTTTATATCCATCTAGTTACATGGGAACTCATGAAGTTACTCCAGTTACTAGTGGCGAAAGATATGTATACTTAGAATTTTTTGCATACGGAATACCAAAAAATTCACCAGGAACAGACCTGAAGTATATGCCAAACCTGATAAAGGATTCTTTAGAAAAGAAAAATAAAAATGGAAATTAAGAAACTTACCGGCAGCTTAGGGGCAGAAATATATGACGTAGATTTATCTAATCATATAGATGAAAATTTATTTAAACTAATAAATCAAGCTCTATTAGATAATCTTGTAATTGTTTTTAGAGATCAAAATTTGTCCCCTGAAAGACAAATCGAAATTAGTAAAATGTTTGGAGAACTTAATACCCATCCATATATAAAAGGAAATTCTAAATATCCAGAAATAATAGATGTTATTACAAATCCAGATGATACAGGAAATTTTGGTGGAGACTGGCACGCAGACGTAACGTTTTTGGATGAGCCAGATGCAATAACTCTACTGTACGCAGTAGAACTGCCAAGTTATGGTGGAGATACTTTATTCTCTAATCAGATATTAGTTTATGAAAAAATGTCTGAAAAAATGAAAGAATTTATTGATAATCTTCACTCTAAGCATACTGTTGGATTAGTCTTTGGAAAAGGTGGATATTACTCTAACAATAACTTATCTGGAGTAGGGACAGATAATCAATCAAAAGCAAATACTGAGGTAATACATCCATTGGTTGTGACTCATCCAGTTACAGGTAAAAAATCTCTTTATGTCAATTGGTCTTATACTAATAGAATAGTTGAACTTTCAGTAGAGGAATCAAAGGCTATTTTAAAGTTACTTTTTGCGGCCTCTACAAAAGAAGTATTTACATGTAGGATAAAATGGGAACCTGGAACTTTAGCGATATGGGATAATAGATCTGTAATACATAACGCCCTACATGATTACAAGGGTCAAAGAAGAGTTATGAGAAGAACTACAATAAAGGGTAAAAAGCCTTATTAGATCTAATGCTTCGAGTTACTATTACGGTAAACATCTAGAAGGTAGATTTAATGTTATATAATTCTCCAATTTCTTACAGCCAACCAAATATCTACTATTCTGGCCCTGTTGCAATATTAGCACCGTCATTAAATTCGCCAATTATTTTAAATAATTTAACTTTATTAGTATTTACATCTGAAGACTATACTCAAGCAACTACTATAGCAGTAGTGGGCATAGACTACGCTCCTTCTGGTATACTTGAAGTGCAAGTGTTGGATGAAGATGTGCAGGCATTTATTGGCGTTGATACAGTTAGCATTTCGGTATCCGGCACCGTTAGTGTTTCAGTATAGTTTAGTAATTTAATTCAGTTATATCGCTACTATATCAGTAAACATATTTTTTTAAAATTAGTGAGGTTTTAATGTCAATTTCTCCAATAATGATAAACGATACGGTACGTCTTAAGGTTAAATTTATAGACATTGACCCAGAGACAGGGGAGCAGACAGAAGTTTCTCCAGTTTCAGTAAGCCTAACTATCGACAATTCCGCTGGCCAAGAAGTACTTAGTACTACTCCAGTACAGTTAAGTTCTTACGAGTATTATTATGACTACACCCCTACAGCAGCTGGTGAATATACAATAAGATTTGTTGGAGTTCTTTCTTCTGGAACATATGTTACAGTTAATCAACAAATATATGTTAGTACACCAACTTCAGACTTTAAGCCTTCAGTAACACTTGGGGCAGACGAAGTGCTATATTTTGCTGCAGATGTAACTCCATTATACTTGGATCCAGAAGAGTTACTTCCGTTTTTTCCAGATGCTACGCTAATAGAAATAGGCGAATTGATTCATCATTATTCATCCGAGGTTAAGCAAATATATTCAATTTCTGACGATAGGGATCTAGACCCAAGATTAAATTTTACCGCTTTAGAATACATAAAAGCTGCTGCCGCATGTGAGCTAAGTAGAACTTATGGTTACGGAGGAGAAGATGAACTTTCAGTTAAACTTGGTGATTTGTCTATAACAAATAGATCACTTCCAAGGACCGGAGTAAATAGAGGTAATGCGACAACTTGGTGCCAACTTGCTGCGGCTCTTAGGAAAGAGTTATTAGCAAGTAAGGTATCAATGAAGGGAGTTCAACCTAAAGGTCTTCCTACTAATTTTGTTCCAACAACAGGAAAGTCAATAGATCCAGAAACTGGACTAGTTGTTCACTTGAGCGATAGAGATCTATTAGGTCCAGGAAGAAAAAACACCATAGTCGATGACCCAATGCCAAAAAGAGGCTTAAGAAGTCGTGACTAATTTATCTAGAACTTTCAAGGAAATTTTAAGAAAATGGGGTCATGACGTTCTTCTTCAGAGAAGACTAGATGACAGCTATAATTATTCCTCAAGATTCGAAAGAGTTACAACTAGACATATGTATCCAGCTAATTCTGACTTGGTAAATATATTAAAAGAATCTTCAGAAGGAAATATTACTGATGCAGTTGAGTATATATACTATTTTGATTCATCAGTAAATCCAAGAACTGGAGATAGGATATATGAAAACATCCAAGGACATGCAGATCCGAATTCTGTATATAGGATAGATTATGCAGTTCCAATGAGAGGTAGATTTGGCAAAATAGAGTATTGGGTTGCTGGAGCAACAAGAGAAACACCGGTGTAAAATGTCAATGTATTCAAACAATCAAAATGTAATATTTAAATATATTTTTAATTTAGATGGTGATTTTTATGACCCAATAGAAATCGACCAGAACTGGCAAACCAGAGACTCTCTTGCTACGCCTTATTATGGGCTAAATATAAATGATATAAAAATTTGGATAACAAAAGGACACAATGGTTCAGGTCCAATAGTTGATGGCCCATTTGTTTATAACGCGCAGTCGGCAACTCCGGACTATGGTATACCAATATCTCAGCAGATTAATCAAAGTGGTAATGAAGATCTAAAAGATATACTTCAAAATAATTACATAGAAAGAGAATCAGAAGGACTATATAATTTTTATTATAAGATACCAAATAATTTTTTTCCAGGAAAATATACAGTTGTTTTAAGAGCTTCAGTAGGTAATGCAGCAGAAGTTAGAGAATTATTTTTTGAAGTAGTTTCACAAGAAAATAAAAAACCAATACATATTCAATATAAAAAAATAGAAGATAATATAGTTACTTTGTCAACTATAGATAATCATTCTCTTAACAAAGAGGATGTAGTAACAATATATGGAGTTGATAATAAGATTGATGGAGTTCATCAAGTTTTGTCTACTCCAAAGTCAAATGTTTTTACTATAAGCTTACAGTCAGAAGACTTAGATTTAACATTAGTTAATCCCACTGGTAGTGTTTTTAGAGATAAAGATGGATCTCCAGTCGTTTTGAAAAATAATCCTTCCCTATCCACAAGTTCTCAAGTAAATGCAATATATAAGCCACTTCAACCATTTAGAACAAACTCTGTTTTACTAATAGGACATGCAGATTCAGACGCACTGGCGATAAATGAGATAAAAAGAATATCTTCAATACAAGAAGCTATTAATCTATTTAATGGAAATAAAAATTCTCCATTACTTCAAGCAGTATTGAGCTGTCATGGAGCTGGGTGCACTGACATATATGTCATGATATCTGCTCCTATGAGCGAATATGTTGATGACTATAATAAACTAAACACTCCTATAGCAGGTTTTGTTAGCGAAAAAGGAGCATCTCCATCTACTCTAAGTTTTTATGAAAAATATTATGAAAGACTTGAAGATACATATGAAATTGCAAAAGATTTTGATTTTATAGACATAGTTGTTCCTGTTGGCGTTTCTTTTATTAGATCTAATAATATTAATTTTGTTAGGCAATTAATGGATCTCTGTAGTTATTTATATATAAATTCATCAACAATAACAATAGGGATAATAGGATCTAGAACTGGCGGAATCAATCAAACAGATATAGAGACTATGTCTGATTCAAATTTTGTTTCAGAATTATATAAAGACGAAAATCAAAATATGCCGGAGTACATCGATCCAAACGATGGAAATATATTAGATCCAGGTAGACACATAATGTTGTACTATGGAGAAGCTATTTTTAATTATCCATTAATAGGATACTCTTATACTTCAAGTATCGCAGCCGCAGTCGCCGGCCAAATATCTAATTGGCCAGTATATATGGGATTAAATAGAAAGCAATTAAAAGGCGCATACTCCCAATACGGTTCTGAGATAACGGCTTTTGAGGTAGCTAAGCTTCATAATAATAAGATAAATACATTAATAAAAAATAATAGAACTAGAAGAAATATTCCATATCAAGTTATTCTTTCTGAAGACTTAACTCTATCAAAAAATCCTTCTATGTCAAACCTGCCAAGTGTTAGATTAACAGCTATGGTCATAAATGAGATACTTGGAATAGCAAATTCTACAATAGGTAAATTTTCTTATGATATAATTAAAGAAAAAATTCAATCTATGTTTAATACTCTTAAAAATACTACACCTTCTATAATTAGAGACTACAGATTTGAAATATACGCAGACAAAAAACAAAAAGGTAAAATTTACTTAGAGATAGATATAACTGCATCTAATTCTTTAAAGAAAATTAATTTTAATATTTTAACAGGACCAGGAGCCTAACATGCCACAAAATGCATTTAATATACCAGGCATAAATGAGAACGATGTTCTTACAGGTAGAGTTTATAGTGGGGATCCGCTTCAAGCAGCAGGTAATTTAAGTTATATTGAATTTATAGCAACAGTAAAAGCTCTTTGGGAAAACGCTTATCCACAGATATATTTTGAAGCAGAAAGTAGTGGAGAAATAGCAAAGTATCCAATTATCACTTATAACCTAGAACTAAAAAGAGCACACACTGCGGAGCCTAAACCAAGAACGAGATTTATACCAAAAGATGTAGACGAAATAATATATGGTCAAAGATTTCAAAATATAGTTGGATTTAATGTAATGACTAGGGCTTCAACGGCTGATGTGCCGGGGGACGAAAATCCTGGGTATTGCGGTGCCGAGGCAGCAGATAGAATAATGGAAGTTTTTGAAGATTTTATGATGGAGCACACTCCAGTTTTTAAAAGATTAGGGGCTTCCGAATTAGTTTATTCTAGGAGAATGTCAGATTCTAAAGTAAATAGAAATGGCATAGACGTATGCAAAAGAACCGTTACCTACATGTTAACTACTGAAAAGTTAATATCTACAACAATATCAAGAATAGAAAAGATTCTAGTGGACATAAGGACCTATATGGCCACTGAGCCAGAAAACTTAGTTCAAGCTACTCCAAACTTTGAAAATGTAGATATTAACATAATAGACCTATATCAAACAGCCTCTCCAAATTATTAAGGTAGTTTGTTTTTATAAGTTGGTTGTTACTATATGATATGAGTTAAAATTTAGTACCGATATGGAGGTTAAAGCTAAATGGCTATTCCTGGTGTAAAAACAATTATTAAAGATCGCTTTTATAGTATATCTCGTCAAGACCTTCCTGTCGGTCCAAGAGTTGTTGTAATTGCGAGAAGAAACAACAACGACGGTGACGGAAATGTTCCTAACCTAGATGCTGTACAAGTAAGCAATGAGTCTGACGTTATTACCGCATTTGGAGAAGATTCAGACCTTCATCGTGCATATATTGAATTAGTTTCAGCTGGAGCTGAAAGAATCTTTATGGTTCCACTTCCATCTGATGCAGAGTTCCAGAGAGGAACATCTTCTGTTACTGCTGATGTATTAGATGGTGATGGAGATAGTATTTTCGATGCTGCTTTTGAAGCAGCTGAAGCAGCTTTGCCAGACATTATTGTCGCTTGGGGTCGTGGTGGACATCCAGATCTTTGGGCTGCTACACCAAGCGTTGATGATAATGAAAATGGATTCTACGCAAACGATACTACAACAGTTGATAAATCAATGGCAGCAAGAGTTGCAAGAAAGTGCAAAGAAATTTCAGAGAATACACACCCATGCTTCGCTGTAATGGGAGTTAAGCCATACTCTGGCGCATCAGAAATAATGACTCCATCTGTTGTTTCATCTCACCTTGCTCTTTCAACTTTAGCAAATAGAGATAGTGATATTAATACTCCAACAACAAATAGCTCTGGAGAAATAATTTACACTAGACTAGCCGAGGCAGGAAGACATCTGTTCTTGATAGCTGCAGAATTAATTCCAGTTGGATACAAAGAAACATGGGGTTATTCAAATGGCGCAGCATCACTTGCTGGATCACTTAGTAGATTAGCTTCTTACACTTCACCTTCTAATAAGGTATTGTATAATGTCGCATCACTTAGATACAATCCAACAAGAACAGGTCAGACAAGCCTTAGCGACAAGGGAGTTAACTCAGTTGCTCTTAATTTTAATAGAGTTCCAATATTTGCAGAAGGACTAAGCTTCGCTGCTTCTACTTCTGATTATACTAGAATTTCTACAATGAGAATTATTAGCGAATGCTCGCTACTTGTTCGTCAAGTTTGTCAAAAATTCGTTGGTGAGGCTTCTACTATCCAAGTAAGAAACTCGATGGAAACAGCCATCACCTCAGCTCTACGTGGTATGATGCAACTAGGAGCCTTATTGGATGCAGACTTTGCAGTCTCGTATATTCCAAACCAAAATAAGGCGATCATCGACCTCGTGGTAACACCCGCATTCGAGCTTAAGAGCATCGAAGTGCGTTTGTCTGTAAACTTAGCCTAATATAACCGATAAGAACTGGAGGGTTCAAAAATGGCAGGAGAATATTACGACAGCCCAGTAAATAAGTATCTTAATACATATACTACTTTTTCTGGTGCAGATATTGTAGCCACATTTGGTGGCATAGAAATTGGCGCTCTTTCTGGAATTACTTTCTCAGTAACAAGAGAAAAGGCACCAATTTACACAATGGGTTCACCAAACCCTAGATCTTTCTCTAGAGGTAAGCGTGGTATAGCTGGATCATTAATCTTTACTGTTTTTGATAGACCAGCTCTTTACACTATGTTGGATAAACACCATAACACACCAGAGTCAATGAAGTTCTTTACAAGAGCTCATAATACACTACCTGGAGATACAAACCACAGAAGAGGAATTGCAGAATTTACAGATCAAACAAGAGACGTTGTCAGCAAGGTTCCATTCTACGCAGACCAGATTCCACCATTTGACATAACAATTACATTTGTTAACGAATATGGTCAGGCAGCAGCTAGATCAATATATGGAGTTGAACTTCTTAACGAAGGATCAGGAGCATCTATGGATGACATCGTCATTGAAGAAACAATGACTTATGTTGCTAGAGAGCTTGGTCCAATGTATAAGATAGCAAACGATCAGCTATTTAGATTTAACTCAGAAAATCTTGGAGATGTAATTTCTAAAGATGCAGTTAAGTCATCTAAGCTAAACCCTGATATTATCAGACCATAATCTTATAAAGATAATTTTTTAACAATAATTTAGTAGGTCAAGTGTGGGGGATCTTCTCCACACTTGACTTATTTATAAGGAGATTAAATGTCCAATCCAGGAGAACAAATAACATTTACAAGCTTTTCTACTGGAACAGTTATTCCATCTGATATAGATATATCAAAAATAGATAGAGTTGGTAGGATTCAAGCCTACGAAAATGGCTCTAATAAATATAGAGCAGAAAAGAATCTTCCAGATCCATTTTCAAATATGTCCTTTGCTGGTGTCGATATAGCAGCAACAATGGTTATACCAGATATTCTTGAGAATGGGGATCTAGCATCTCAAGGTGATGTTTTAGAAATAGCGGAACTTCAAACAATATCTTATTCAATACACAGAGAAAATACACCAGTAAGAACACTTGGACATGTTAACCCTAGAGGTTTTGTTAAGGGTCCAAGAACTATAGCTGGATCTTTGATATTCACAGTATTCAATGAATACGCATTTTATAGAATTAAACAATTCAAGAGAAAACTAGCAGTACTAGGCTATTCTCCACTTGCAGACATGTTGCCACCATTTGATATTGTTTTAACATTCTTTAATGAATATGGCTTATATGGTAAAATGAAAATATATGGAATTACTATAGTTGATGAAGGCCAAACGATGTCTGTTGATGACTTAATAACTGAACAAACATACACTTATATGGCTAGAGGAATACAGCCTTTGATACACTACGATCCAACTGATGATTTCACTTATCCAGAAGATATAGAAAAAAATGTAAACTCAAAGGTTATTTCTGAGCAGTTCTTCGGCAATAAAGCTAATGAATACAGAAATGTGATAGATAGAATACAGCCACTTTAAGGAACCTAAAGTAGAATGCCAACCTCAAAAAATTACAATAAACCGTATAGACCATTTAGTGGATATATTCCAGATGGTGTAATTTCAACAAATGGAACAAATAATGATTATCCATTTTCTGATAGTTCATTTGATCCATTAAATAAAGATATAGACTTAAAATGGGCTGGAAGATCAAGAGAAGATAGTAATTTCAATACTTATTATGATTATTACTTTTCTGGTGAGGATGTAAAAATATACATTGATGGATTATTTAATCCAACTGATGAATTAGAAATATCAAATTTTACATTTACAGTTAAACAAGAAAAACAACCCCTTTACGGTTTTTGGTCATATAACTATGATGCCATAATGTATGGCTCTAGAATTATTGCCGGGAGTATGACAATAGTATCTAGATATCCTAGAAGAATGACTGAGCTACTTGAAAAAGCTGCAAAGATAAGAAGTGAAAGCGTAGGAAGAAAACCTTCTGAGCATGTCATTTCTCTTTTGTCAGAAAGTGCAGAAGGTTTAAATTCTGAAGATGAAAAAAATATATTAAAATATTGGTCAAGAAGTCAACTTGATAGAATAGCCAATGATCCTGCAAATAATGGTCAGTATGAATCTTCGAACAGAAATATATTTAGCGCTCACCCACCTTTTAATTTAATCATTTATTATGGTGTTCAAGAAAATGGTTTGGTAGCAAAAGGCGCACAACAAGCTCCAAATAATTTTAATCCAGCTGATAATTACGATAGAATAATGTCTACTGACTATAATACAAGACTTACAAAAGTAAATAATCAAAAAACTCCAATGAAAATTGTTTTACAAAACGTACAGCTATTGAGCATGTCTACTGGTTACGATACAACAGGAAGTCCTCTTCAAGAAGGTTACGAATTTATAGCAAGAGATATGTATTACACAATTGCAGATGATTCTACAAACCCACTTGCTAACCTAGTTCAAGAGCAACCAGCATCAGGTTCGAACTCTACTAATTCAACACCAACACAAACCAGTGGAGCTGCAAGCGGTGCCCCAACTGGATCAAATTATAAGTAATTAAAATAACAATTAATTATTTTAATAGATGCAAAAAATACCACTATGTGAAAAATAATATGATAAAATGTAATGAAATACGTATTTTAAAAAAGTAGGAGAAAAAAAATGGCAAGCCAAAGAAAAGTAACAGTATCTGTAGACGAAGAAACAGAATCAATTCTTGACGCAGAAAACACTATTATGACACAAGAACAAGCTGATGATACCCAGTTAATGGAGCAGTTAGAAGAGGGTAGAGAAGTAGAAGACCTTCCAGATGATGAAGAAATATGGGAAGGCGGACCAACTGCTGGTGTAATCAAAGTATGGAAAGCTAAACATGGCGAAGTGTATGTTACATCTATATCTTTTGATAAGCATATAGTTTGGAGAACTTTAACAAGACTTGAATACAAGCAGTTAGTTAAAAAGATGGAGCAATTAATTCAGTCTGGACAGTTGTCTTCAGCTGAAGCAAATATGTGGAATGAAGAAGCTATCACAGAATTATGTATTCTATACCCATCTTTTGATAAAGAATCTTTGACAAAGGAGATGGCTGGACTTCCTTCATTAATAGCCCAAGAGGTTCTAGAGGCATCTGGATTTGTGGCTTTAGAGGTAAGACAGCTCTAAAGCAAGATGCTAGACGCTGAAAAAATTTTACAACTAAAAAACAAGTATGGACCTATATTTACAGCTAGTGTAAAAGGACAAATAATTGTATTTAGAGAATTAAAATTTTCTGAATTTGATTATATAGCCCTACTTCAAGAATCCCAAGATGGATCAACCGTTGATTCTGAAGACGAAATAATAAAAACAGCTGTTGTTTATCCAGAAGATTTTGACGTAGATAAGATACAGGCTGGACTTGTTTCGTCCTTAGCCCAAGAAATACTGGACGCCTCCGGCTTTAGTAATCCAAAGACGGCAAAAGCCATATTGGAACAAAAAAGAATGCAATCAATGCAGGTAAGAAGCTTAATGAAAGCTTTTGTTTTGGCTACTATAAAGACGTATAGTCCAGAAGATTTAGATCAAATGACCTATTCTCAACTGGCAGAAAAAGTTGCATTAGCAGAAAGAATTATAGAAATTACCCAAAACATGCACGCTATAGAGCCAAATGAATTAAGGCTTGAATTGATCGATCCTGAAGAAGAAGAAGAGAAGAAGAAGAAAACAGCAGCAAGACATAATCTGTCTAAGACAGAAGGTGCAGCTCAGTACGACGATCCTATAGCGCAAAAACTTTGGGGAATGAATAGATAATTTGGAGGGATGAATGATCAGAGATAATGGCCCATTATCAAGCCTTGGTCATGGCGTAACCTCTAGGGATGTTCCACTGAATGAAGGTGAAACGGAAGGACCAAGTCCTAATTCTGGTGCAATTTCAAAAGCTATTAATGGTCATCCATTTTTAAGATTTGTTGCATCAAATATAACAGCAGTAGTTGCAGCTACTACAGCAAGTGCACTTGTTAGAAAAGGCGGACTACGCTTAGCAAAGACTGTAGACGATTCAGCTAGGCTTGCAAGGCAAAGTCGGCATCTCAAACTTTTCTACTAGAGCAGTAGAAAGTATTGGAGAGCTAAGAAGAGTTCTAGATCAACTAGAGGGGGTGTCTAGAACTGTAGGCGAAGGAGTAGATCCTGACTACTTCTATAAGAATTTAGTTCTTGAAACAGCAGAGGGTGGACTTACAACAGGATATTCTAACGCAGCAAAAAATGCTAGATACGGAATGCATTTTACTGACGAAGAAATTAAAGCTGCAGGTAGGGGAATATCTAACGAGCCACCAGCAATATGGTCAGCAAGAGATGATATACAGCAAAAATTAGTAGGATTAGGAAGAAGGCTTCCTTACCTACTTCCTTCCATGTATGCAACACAAAGAGGTATAACCGATCCCCTATTTGGGAATAACGATCAAAAGAGTAAAGTTAACTGGTATAACCCAGTAGATGTTCTAGCAGACTTTGCAAAGCAATCTGTGATGAATACTATTGGAGTACTTGCCCCTTTTGAAGTTGCAGGCGCAGCGACAACAACAGCTAGAAGATCTTTAGCTACTAGTTTATATAGTGGTGCATCAACGCCATTTAAACAAAAATTACAGAATAGATTCGTAGATCTTAATACTGTTCTTGGCGAAGTTGGTCATGATGTATCTAAGGTTGTCAATAAGGTAATAAGAACTTCAACTCAATTATCTGGCGCTTTTAATAAATCTATAGAAGCATCTAGGTTAGATAAACCAACTGAAGATCAAATATTTAAAAGCGTTAGACAAGGAATAATAGCTAATCGACATCAATCTACGTTATCACAAATTGCAAAGAGCGTTTTTCTTGGTGATAAAACAGCTGAAGGAGCTGGAAGATATGGGGCAGTAGATTTAATTCCAACTCTTCGTGGATTTAGATCTGGCTTTGCAGAGTTTCAAACAAGATTCAAAGTTTTAGGAGAAGGTTACGACGCCTTAACTCAGGCAATATCCAAAGATAAAGCTCTATTAAATATATCAGAACATTTTAAAAAGAGATACCCCAATGAAGCAGATAGATTAGAAGCAGCTGGAGTAGCTTTAAATAGAGCTAAAGAAGATATTGCATTTCAACATGGAAGTAGATTAACATCATTTGTTGGAACAATAGATAATTTAATGGCTGGTCATAATACCTATGGAACAAGGTATAGGACAAAAGATAGTAAATTCTTTGAAGAGCTGCTTAGAAAAGAATTAAGAGGTCAAGTAGAAACTCATTTAATTAATGAGGGCGCAAGTTCAAGCGCAGCAAAAATTTTCTCATCTCAAGTTCAAATAAAAAAGATACCAAGAGGTGGAGCAAGACTAGAAACTTCTCAAGTTTTTGGTTTTGGTAAAGATGATATTTTTAAAGAAGGACCTGATTTTTATAAGGAAATAGCAACTAGAGCAGCTGGAATAAAAGGTCTATCATCAGACAGTGGTTTAAGTGGAGATGTAATACAAAGAGCTCTTAGTAATGCAAACAAAATCTTTGCTACAAAAGAATTTCAAAAAAATGTTAAATCAAAAATAAACTCTCAATGGAGAACTTTTTACGATCAAAGTTTAGTTAACCATACTGGTGGAATACTTAAGCCAGAAAGAATGTCTTTATCAAGTTTTAATAATAATCTTAATTCATCACAAAAAGAATATCTGCAAAGAAAAGCAGCTAGTGTATTAGGAATAAAGCTAACAGACTCAAATGGAAGAATGGTTTCAAATGATATTATTTCTAATCAGCTAGCTAGAAATGGTTTAGATTCAAATAACTTTTCCTCATTGAGGGGTTTTTTATTAAATAATAAACAGCTTACAAAACCAGTTAGCTCTTCTGGATATAACTTTCTAGGACTAAGACAAGTCAGTTTTGATGAGGCTAGAAATAGAGGATTTTTTAATTATCTTGATGAAAGACAAAATAGAATCCTATTAGATATTAATAGGCAAATGGGATTCAATGATCCAATATCAACTTCTATAGGCAAATCTACAGTTAATGGACTGTATGCGAATAGAAGCGGAACATTAATTGACACAACAAAATTAACTGGAACCATAAGATCTCTTGGTAATTTCTTTGCAAGTGAATTTGAAATTCCAATAGTACACCTAAATGCAAATACATTATTTGGTCTTGGGCAAATGCAGGAAATGGCTAAAAAAGGTCCAATCCATTTTGTTCCAGGTAATACTGTCCAACCATTTGGTGAAATATCAAAGCATCAAGATTCTCAATTTTTTATATATGAAACAAAGAGATCTTTTTTAAGAAAGACAAAAGGAACAGTTACTGCCTATGGCATTGATGAGGCAGGAGAGCAAACAGTAACTAAACTACCTGGATACTATAGGCCAGGAAATAATTTAAGTCAAGCATTTATAGCAAGACAGGCAAAGTATGCCTCTGGTCTAATAGGCGAAGCCATGTCTTCCGTAAGAGCTGGTCAACCGCTTTCTTTAAGTCAAAGATTAAAATCTAGATTAGACTTTGCAGACGAGCAATCTTCATCCGTATTTGAATTAGCAAAAAGATTTAGTAGAAGAAAAATAGATATAAATAATCCAACTGTAATATCTCAGTTGGTTCAAGAAAAATCTGCAAGAGCTGGATCAAGAAACTTAAGACTTGATATACAAGGCGAGGGTCCAACAGCAAAGTTCTCAGTCTTTGATCAAAGAGGAAGACTAGTAGCAGATAATGAGCAATTTATTTCTTCTGCAACAAGATTATTTGAGGGAACATCTAGATATGGATTCTCCGATAAAGTCATAGCTGCAATAGAAAGAAGAAATTCAAGATTATTCCAATTTGCAGAAAGAGAAGGAACTGGTCCGCAAAGTGTATCCAAGTTAAAAACAGTTCAACAAGCAGTTGACTTTGCAAAAGAACTTAAATATATTGACGACAATGTAGTTTCTCTTCCTTCTCGTGTAAAAAGTTATTTTTCTAGAATAGATCAAATTCTTGAACAAGGAAGCTTATTGGCTCCTTCTCAAGCTGGAGTAGCTTCCCCTAGTATTACAACAAGATTAGATGAAATAAAAAGTGAGCTTTTTAAATATCTAGGATTAAGAAATGCAGCTATAAGACAAACTAGTGGAGCAATTCAAGAAGATCCATTAATTAGTATAGTAAATACATTAACAGAGTTAAGAAGATCTGGAGCAATATCTCCAACTGATTTAATAGAGGCACAAGGTGCCGCTTTATCTACACTTTTTAACTCAGCAGCTTTTTCCACTTATTCATCAAAATCTACTAGCCTACAAAATGCTACGGCCACTGTATATCAAGCAATAACTAGAGCTGAATCATCTCAACAAATAAAAAATTTAATAAAACCAATTATTGATTCAAGAACATCTCTATTGACAACGAGTATAAAAAGGCCTTTTACTGGAATAGTTCCATTCTTTACTAAGCAATTTGGAGCAGCACCTTATTCAACAATAAATGAAAGAGCAAATCCTCTTGGCTCAAACGCCAATACAACATTTATACCAACTTTTGGAACGCAATTTGGAAGGGATCCATTTGCTGCGATAAGTAGCGCATTAGGAGTAACCACTTATTCAAATCCGCAAAGTTTTTCTGGAATGTCAGTTATTCCTGGTCATTCAATTGAAAGATTAAATAGATATTTTGGCACACTTGGAATGCAGCTAGATGTTTCTAAGTATAAGAGTCCAGTTGATCTTTATGTAAGGGGAATGATTGGTAAAAGAGTTCTGCCAATAGTTGCAGGTTCATCTACAGTTTTAGCAGCCGATAGAACATTAGGTGGATTCTTAAATGAAAGAGACATAAATAATGAAAGAGTATATTCACCTTACCTATTAGGAGCTTTGGGAACTGGAGTAGTAGAAGCTCAGTCTATTGCCGCAGGTGCAATACCTGGAGGATTATCCTATCAAGAAAAGAGAGAAGAATTAGTTGATGGAGAAGTACCAATTAGGCAAGGTAGATTTTGGCCACTTGGTAATACACCTTTTCAAGGTGGAAAGATTATGTACTACAGACCTTCGTGGTACAGAAAGCTTCAAGCTGGAGCAATGTTCACATCAGATACATATGGAAGTCCAGCAGAAAAACTATTATTCTATAATGACTTTTCTCCATTAAGGCCTTTAGATCCGTATAAGTTTGAAAGAAAACACTATAGCGATAGACCATATCCGGTAACGGGAGAGTATTTTACTGGACCTTGGGGTCCGCTAACCTCAGTTTTAAATTCAACTGTTGGAAAAATATTAAAACCACAACAGACAATGCACAGAGAACAGCTTGAAGCTGGTTTAGTTAATTATACTAGAGTTGGTCAATCTGGAGCATTTGATACTTCTGGATACCTGTTGACCCAAAAGGGATCACAAACTTTAGCTAAAGAATATCCATATCTATCTTCAGTTCAAGGAGAAGCATACGCCTATAGTTCATCTGGAGCAGTAAGGTCAGACCTTGCATCAGTAGACGCTATAACAAAAAATCAAAGTAATATAGCAGTTGGTTCAATAATAGGTAGCGTTAATCAGGGAATGTCTTCATTGGCAGGAAGTCCAATGGGAACAGCTAGCGTTGATGTTTCAGAAAGAATATCTTTACAAAATAGAATACTAACATCAGGAGCATATGGACCGCCTAAATTATCTGGTGCAGTTCCTCCTAGAATAGTTCCAGCAGGTTCACCAATCGAGCAAGGTAGTCTTCCTTTTCAGATTTCTGAATCAGCATACAGAGTTCAAGAACTATTAGGTATTTATGGATTTATGGGTGGAACACTAAGAGAAAAATTTGGTTTTGGTAGTTCTGATTTTGAGCCAAACAGAGCGGTTTTACAGTCGGCATCAAAAGCATATGGTACAGGTAGAGCATTTTGGGACCTCAACTTAGGAGGAATGGGTGACGTTCCACTGCCCGGACAAGGTCCATTAGGAAACATAGAAATATCTGAAGTTATTAGACGTTTTATTCCAAAAGAAAGAACTGGTGTTGATTATCTAAACCCAATACAAAATAGGTTAGGTCAGCAGTATCCATTTTTACCAGGGCCTGATTATTTTATAAATTTTAAAACAGGAGATCCATATACTAGAATACAGGAAGGCGAATTAAGACTTCCTGGTATTGGTTATGAAAGATTTAATACTCCAACTTCAGATTATTCAGGAAGATACGGAGCTGCAGATCAATTTAATATACTAGGAGATGTAGCTCCATATTCTCCTGAATTTAGATCGCTAAATAGACAAATTAACTATAAAATAAGAACGCCAGAAGAAAGAATTAAAGTACAACAAACAAGAGAGCAAGTAGAGAACACTACTAGAAGAGAAGACTTTAGTTCTTATAAATACAGATACTCTTCTCCAGAAGAGTCAAATATGGGAAGAACATCTTTTTACCTAGCTAGATCAGCTGAATATTTAGCTCATAGAGACACTATATTTAATACTAAGTTTTCCCCAAAAAGAACAGCAGCAGAAGATTGGGAAAGGCAAAATATTTATGGAACAACATTCCCAGAATGGCAAAGACCATTTGAAAGCTTTATTTCCCCAATGTTATATAAGGCAACTCAAAGAAGTCCCCTAGCAGGAGCAGCCATAATGGGCGCATTAGGTTCAGCGTTTGGAGCTACTCCAAGAGCTAAAGTAGTTGGAAGTTTTATAGGAGCTACTTCTGGAGCAGTAGCTGGAGCCTATGGTTCTATATCTGAAGCCGTAACTGGAGACAGGTTTATTCCTCAGGAAAGAAAAAAACAAATGGCCCTAGAGGAATATGTTGATATATTAAGTTATGTAAAAAACATGTCAATATCTTCTCAAGCACAACAAGCTGGAGATATAGAGACAGCAAGAAGGTATAAGTCAGCAGCTGGAAGAACAATGTATGGAGCTGATATATATGGAGCTTCTGTAGAGACTCTTTCTTTAGCTATTCCAAAAAGAAAAAGAGAACACTTCAGGGAAATGCTTAATGCGCCAACTGAAGAAAGAGAAAGAATACTATCTACAGCTCCAAGATTAGAGAGAAGAATTTTTCAAGCAGCATGGGGTATGCAAGTAGAGAAAAAACCTGATTTAGTTGATTACTTTAGTAAAAATGAACTTCCTAGCTCAGAGTGGGAAGGTTGGCATCCAAATACAAATATGGAGCACGTTAAAGTAAAAATAGGACAATCTATGGGTATAGAGATGTCTCAAATGGGTTACTATCCTCAACAGTTGAAAGAAGCAAATCTAGCAAATCCAAGTTATCCATCTATGATGTCTGGTTCTGGTAGATCAGATACTTTAAATAGATTAAGAAGACTTATGTTAGATATGGGAATGGATGGTTCTGTGACCCCTGTATTTACCCCCTTTGCTGGAGAAAGAATAGATATGTCAGTAGGAGTTAGGTAATGCCTCGTAGAAGACCAATTAATCCAGCAAATATTTCTTTAAAAATAGAAGACATATTGACAAATTATGGTGGACCAGATATTGGAAAAGCAATATTAAAAAATTTAGTAGAACAAGGTCCTTTAGGTGTTGGCCAAGTATTAAGGCTAGACGAAAGAGACGTTGACGTACTTGATGCTTCCGGAGCAGTTACCGGAACAAGACGAGCAATGCAAATTATATTTAATCAGACTGGTCAAGCATTTCAAAACCTTGAAGAAGCAATGAACTTTGCAACCGAAAGAGGAATAGTGTCATATTCTAGACTATCTCAAAATCCAGAATATCAAGTTGGAAGACAGCTTCCATTTGGTGGCGTTAGGTCGGATATGAGAAAAATTAATATTGATATTATTAAAAGAGCTAAAATGCAACCAAATGGAAAAGTTGCAAGAGACCTAAGAAAACTTGGTTTAGGATTTTTAATGGACGATGCAGGTTTGACTGATAGAAACGGTCAAACTGTATTAAGTGAATTTTTAGAAATAAGACCTTCAACAGTAAAAATACCGTTTCAAAGTACAGCAGAAGATTATTTAAAGAATTTTAGAAACTCAGCTGGAGAATTATTAGGAACACTACTTGAAGGCGATGATGGATTTACTTTGTATCAATACGCATTTCCTGGAAAAGATTTATTGACTCAAGAACAAATACTTAAATTAAGAGCGTATGCAGGTCTTCCAGAAGTAAATATTCAATCAGCAATAGATGCTCTTAAGAAAGGTGTAGATCCTGAAAAAGGAATAGAATCTAAAATAATGAAGTTGGGAAAAAGACAAAAGGGAACATATTCTCCTAGACAGCTTTCTGCAACAGGTAAAGGCTTAAGTACTTTCATGAGAGGCGGAACACAAGATATAGCAGATACAGTATTAAGAGTAGACACTAGGGCGGAACTATTGTTTGCAGGTTTATCCAGCAAGGTTACAAATAATGCTCTTAAGTCATCTTTGGCCGATGCATTTAATAGTTTAGATTATAATTTTTATAGAAATTTAGACTTAGCAGCATCAGAAGCTTTCGGTAATTTTACAGAAATTTTTGGAAATGAAATTAAACAAGGCGACTATAATAGGTTGGCTCAAATACTCGAATCAGTAAAAGGTTCTACAAGTGTAACTTCAGATTTTGAAAGCGCCGTTAAAGCAGATACTAGGTTAAGTAAAAATGTAAAAGATAGAGTAGGTGTTTTGTTGTCTAAAATGGAAGTACAAGTTGACGGTGCATTAAGAGGTTCTGCTGCATATTTTGATGAGTACGCAGCCTCGCTTCAAAAAACTTTTGATAGATTAAATACTAAGAAAAAAAATCTTACGGCAACAGAGTCAGAATTAAGAAAACTAGATGATATACATAAAACTCTTAAGTCTTTCGCTACTCAAAACAAAAATGGAAATTGGGTAACAGATAGAAATTTATATGGAATGACAGCAAGAATAAACTTTGAGCAGGGATCTTATACTCCTCAGGTAAAAGGTAGACTTGGTTTTGTTGATGAAATAGTTACAAAAAGCGGAAAGAAGTACGCATTTGTTACTCCTGATGTAAATATTAAAAAAGAAGCATCTTTAGCTAAAGGTATATTTTTAGATGTATTAGGAAGAGATAAGGGAGTTGATAAGCTTATTGCTCCTGATATACAAAGCTTAGTGCAATATTCTTCTTCTTTTATAGATTTAGATCCAACAACTGGTTTAGGCAGTGCACCAAAAGTTACTCAGATGTATGCACAACAGCAATTGCAACAGTTAGACGAAATACTTCAAAGCAGGATTGTTCCAACTGATGTTATTGATTCAATAATACAAAAAATGGAAACCTCAGAGGAAGCTGCATTTAACGCTGTGTATAGAGCAGGAAAAAGAGGAACTCAATTAACTCATCAACAAAGTGTTAAAGCAATGCAAAATGCACTATTAACTGGAAACTTTAATACCGAAGCATACAATGCATTATTTAACGAATTTATTTCAAGAACGTATACTGTTAAAAGAGTTAGTTCTTCTGGAAGAACTAAAACATTCGTTATACCAAAAACCCCAGATCTATATAGGTTTGACATAGAAAGCGAAGCTTCTTCACTTATGGGTACAAATGAAGCAAGGCTTTTGCAATACGGAAGGGATACAGAGGTTGTTAAAATGGGATCTGGAACATCTGATATATCTTTGCCTGTAACAAGAATTAATAATCATAGAATGTTATTCTCTTCACAAAATTCTATAAAATATCAAGCTTCGCATGGTGGTTTCGACTTTGACGATAAAGGAATGCCAAGTATTAGATCATACGTAGATACATCAAATGGAGAAAGAAGACTAGCACTATTCTCATTCAGGCAGCCTCCAAGCATTGGCGAATACTCTGTTAGCTCATTTTTAAAGGATCAAGAAACTTTAAATAATCTATTTGGACATAGCGATGAATTTAAATCCACCTTAAGGACACTTGCAGATACAGACCAAGAAGCAGCTGAGCTTCTTCAGTATATGGAAATGAAACCAGTAGATAAAGCATCCGGTAGAGAATTTGCTAAGCTACATAGAAAATTTGCAGGAGTTGGCGTTAGTAATAAAGATATCAACGCAGGAAATTATTATGGAACAGCTCAATCAAAACTTTTGTCTTCAAATAATTCTTTATTTAAAGATGGTCAAACATCAGCAGATCGAGTGATTATGTCCGTTTATGAAAGAATGTATGGCACTGCTCCCGCAGAACTAGCGGAAGATGTTATGAGGGCTTTGAATATTACTAAATCTGGATCACCACTTGCTCTTACCGCTGAAACCTTTAAGGCTCTTGGGGATAAAGAAAAACTAGAATTTGCTCCACACTATATACAGGGAAATATATATAGAATGTTTGCAGAGTCTAAAGAAATTCCTTATACAGCTGAAGAAAAAAATAAGATAGCATCAATAATAAATAGATATGGACTTTCTTCTAACATAACCGCAAATATGGATGAGGCTACTTACAGAGTCGGTTTAGGAAATTTGATGGAAACGCTCTTAAGTAATACAGGGTCACGGAAACGCAGACGTAGCTCTTGCAGAGATTAACGCAATACAAAGCGCCTATAAACTTAGGCTTACATTAGCATCAAGTGATGAAATTCTTGGAAGCTACATTAATACACTAACTGCCTTGGGTTCTTCGGTTCAACAGTTTGATGATATATTATCGGGAATAAATGGAAATCAAAACTTAAGCGGTTTAAGCAGAGTAATTGATCAAAACCTAGCTGCATTTATAATTGGATCAGAAAACGCAATTGACTTCACTAAAGCAGCAGGCGGTATGAAGATAAGAGGAGTAGGCGACGTTGTACAGTCTAATATAATAGCAAAAGGATTAGCTGATGCAGCAAGCATGTATGGTACTAGTATGACAGCTTCTCAAATGGCAACAATAATACAAAATCTAGGTGTTCAAAATCTAAACGACGCAGGTATAGAAAATATTACTAACCTTGGAAGAAGAATAGGATTCTTTAGAACAGCCGGAGCAATGTTTGAAGCTGAGGATATGTCTAAGTTTGGTGTTGATATGGCATTAATTCAAAGATCTTTAACTGGTAAAAAAGCTAAAGAAGCTTTAATACAAGGTATCATGTCTGGCTCTGACATAGCTGTTAATAAAATTAACTTTGCAAGAGCAGATCAAAAAGCTCTAGGCGAAGCTATGAGAAGCAAATTTGAAGGCATGAGCGATGCAGAGATAATGAAGGCAATAGCATTACCTGCAAATAGTAAGTACGCAGCCTTAACCATTCAAACCACTTTTGGTCAAGCTATTAGAGGTACATTTGGAAATATATCTAAACGCGAAATAATGTTAAGAAGGTCTTCCGAAATAGATGCATTTTATTACAGAAGAGAGCAATCAGTTCTTCCAACTTCTGTAACTGAAGTAGCAGAGAGAATAGTGGAAGATTTTAAAGCTGATTTTGATTCAATAGAAAACTTTGCAAAAACACAAAGACAAGATCTAGGAGAACTTACTCAACAAGCTGAAGCAAGACAGTCTTTGGCTAAAATAAAATTAGCACAAAAATATAAAGAAGAAATACAAAATTCAGTTCAAGAACTTCAAAGAATGGGATTCTCAAATATTGAAGATTTAGACTTAGCTGACGCAATAGCATACGTTGGAAGAGTTAAAAAGGTTGGTAGATCTTCTCTAGAAGACTTTATGGGAGTAGAAGATCCAAGATCTCAAGGTTATATTAGTCAGCTATTTTCAAATGCACAGCTAAGAAGAGACTACTTTATGCTTAGCTCTAGCCCTGATTTTAAGGCAAGTGAATCATATAAACTTCAACAAGTTATGGATAGAGCTTTAGGAAGAGTTTCTCAAAATCAAATGACAAAACTTGAAGAATCATTTACTGATGTACAGGAAATATTTAAATTCCTACAAAGAATATCCGAAAAACCTTCTAGTATAAGAAGGCAAGGGGTAGCAGGAGCAACGTTAAATGAATTAGTTGATGGAATAATGACTGTAGAAGATTTTCATAGACTAGTAGGAAAAAAGAAAAATACAGTTGGAGCATTTGCCGATCAAGATTTTGGTTATCTAAGATTAACAAACGTTGGTAGATCAGTAAATGGTGGATATCAGAAAATGTATGACGATATCATAGAAATGAGTACAGCATCTGAAGTTGATATGTTTGAAAATGATATAAGATATGCGCAAGGTATAATGAGTGACTTAAGTACAGTTTATCAAGCTAGAGCAAAAGGACTAGAGACAAGATATATGACATCTTCTGGGGATGTAGTATTGCCTAGACTTAGTATACCTGGAGGAGGGTCAAACGCAGCTCAAGTTATATCTGGACAAAAATATAAAAGGCTTTCTACTTTAATAGAAGATGGAACAATTCAAAAATTGATGGACAGACCTTACATTAAGGGAAGCGCTATTGGTGTAGCTAGCTTTGCAGCCTTTGGTTTAATTTATTCAGCAATGAAAGACAGAACTCCAGAAGATATGCAAGGTCCACCACTTCTTCCAGGAGGAAGTGCGTATGAAACAGCTTATCCAGGAAATAGTTTAAATCTTCCTATACCAGAATACTTATTAGGTTCTAGTGGAAATGGCGTTACATATAAAGTAAATGCTTCTGGTAGCTCCGAAAATGCAAGAAGATTTGGTGAAGCAGCTAGGGGTGTTTCTTCTGGTTCTTCTTCTATTAATTATTATGATAATATAAGAAATATCTCAACAGACCCATACAAGCAGATGGGTGAGTCTTACTAAGGATACAAATGCGTGATATAGTTTCTCAAAACAAAGAACTCTCTGCTGCAGGAAAAACCCCAAAAGATACTAGCCCTAGAGTAGATAAAGCATTAAATGATTCAGCTTCTGTGTCTTCTTCTAAGAATCCACAAAGTGATCTTTCTATTAATAAAGCAAAGATAGCAGAATCTACCGCAAGAATAACAAAAGCAAAACCCTCATATGAAGGGTACATGAACTCTCCATCTGCTCACATATCAATGAATAATTCTGGATATTTGAATACAAGAGTTCAAAAAGCTAGATATAAAGAAAAACCAATACAAAAATTTGTTGAAAATAAAAATAATTTACTTGGGTCCTTTAATAATCAACAGAATTCTGCTATAATTAATAGGCATGTAGGTTATAATTCCGGTTCTCTTTTTGAAGAAAATTCTTCAAGTCAAAGGATAGCTGGAATTATTAATAATAATAATTTAATTTAAAGGTAAAAATGGCTAATAACGATAGAGTTACGCAACAGCAACTGTTAAATTATTTATCAAGTTTTTGGGCGAGTGCGCAACAATCAATAAAAGTAGAGGGTGAGATAATACGTCCTCTGCAGGAAATACTTGGTGCAGACCTATATAATTACGCAAATAAAACGCGGAGGCTCTACAAATGCTTACCAAAACGCTTCTTTTTGGGCGGGGCAACAATATTCTTACATTGCTAAAGCAAGAGCCAGTTTATTAAGTTCTGATAACGCAAGAAGTATTTTTTTTACTAGCTCGCCTTCTCCTGGGTATAGTAAACCAGATGGTTTCGGCATTTCATTCAATCCTAAAAATAGACAAATTAATTACGTAGATCAATTAAATGGTTATTCTTTAAATTTTGAAAATATAATTTCTCCAAAAGATTTTTTTGAAATTATATCACCATCTGATTTAGACTTTAATAAAAGTGAAGACATTAAAAAATATGGTTATTTATATACAAAGTTAGTTCAAAGCGAACTTCTTAATGTTGTATTCTTTAAACCTGCAATACAAAAGTTTGCGCAAAAAAGATACACCAACAAAGACGCCTTAGAAAATTCAGCGCTTAATGCCCTAAGTCAAGATGGGTCAGATTTAGAGTGGCTTAACATGTTAATGGTAGCCTATAACACAATAGTTAAAGACCCAATTTTGACCTATCAACTCTATCAGTACATGCCAAACCTAGCTAAATTTATTTTTGATGCCCTGGCTGCAACTGCAGATTATTCAAACAATGGAATGGGTGGATCTGAGTCTGACCCACTTAATGATCCGGTACAAATAGCATTAAGAATGTTTAAATCATTTGGTTTAGATAAAGATGGAGAGCCAGTATTTAAACCAGCTTGGACCTTGGTTAACACTGGTATAAGAATACAAAAAGCCCTAGAGCAATTTCCTTTTAGGGCAAATATACCACCAAGAACACCTGATATATTTCACCTTAGAATAGGCGCATCAAACTTTTATGTTCCACCTGTATCAATAAATGTTGATTCTAATTTTAGAACTGGAAGCTTAACAGGTGGAGCGATCAGACAAAAGAATACTCCAAAATTTAACACTGGCTATAAAGATACAACAATATCTCTAAGACTGTACTTTCCAAATTATGAAGAAATTTGGGGAGTATCGATTATAGATGCAGGCAGCATAGATCTAACAAAAGATAATTTTAATATAGACTTTAGTAGTGATACGGAAGAAAAAATAGATAAATTTCTTTCTTCTTTACGAGGTTTAATTGCAACCTTTAAGTCATCTCCAATTATACCAATTAAAAATGATTACATAAATAGGGTTCATGGAATAACTGGCGTGGGCTTAGCTAATATGTCTATTTCTACAATTCCAAGTTTTCCATTCTGCTTAGTAGTAGATTTGGAAATGAACGCTTTTAATCATAAACCATTTCTTCCTATGATTAAAGATTTTAATCAAGCTGTTCATTGGGGTAAGTATAGACATTACATTGGTAGGGCAGCGCAAGAATTAGATAGGTATGTAAATAACCAGTTCTTGATTAAGAAACAAAATGAAACTGACTCTACGGGTTATAAAGAAGTTACTCTTCCGAACATGGACTTATCAGAAGAAAATGCAATAGTAAGAAACGCTCTTTCGTCAACTACTGATGGTCAAGCCGTAGAAAAGTCTTCCGTAAATAATAGTATAGACGAAAGCACTTTTAGTACGGTAACAGTAAATCCTTATTCCGATTGGAAAAATGGCAATAATATAGAAATATATATGCCTGAGAGAGTTCAAAGTAAGATATTTACGCCAGATACTTCTACTTTTAGAACTAACCAAGAAAGACTCTTAACGGATACTGGAAGAGATATTTGGGGATCAATATTAAATATTATTGGAATAGACGTAAACGAATCTGCTGGATATGGAAGGTCTCTTGATTCTGTAGTTAATACTACTTTAGATAGAGTTTATAGCCCAACTTTAAAAAGAAAAGTAAACACCGCACTAGATCTACTTCTTGCAGGTAGGGGATCTGATGGTATTAATGCAAAAGTGTATGATTATTTAGTTAATGTATACATTCTTAATAATCCAACAATTTTTAATCTTGCAAATGGAGTTGAGTATCTAAAGAAGCAAACAGAAGAACGTCCATCTAACAATTACACTTATCCAATTCCAGGAAAAGATAAGGCAACCTTTCCAGAAATAAGAGCATATTTAGATTATGAAGCAAACAACGAAAAAGGTGTTCTTAATTTACTTCTACAAGAAATTGTGGAAGAAAAAATGGCAGATAAAACCTTAAAGATATCTAGAGAAGAAGCAGAAAAACAAGCAAAAGAAGAACTAACAGATTCATTCAATAAAACCTTATATGAAAGATTTTTTATAGCTGGTCCAATAAAAGACTATATAGACGCAGCGCAACAAAAAGCTGGATCAATCTCATTTAATGAGTGGGAAGTTCCAATGATTAAAGTTGATCTTAATCCAAAAAACGTAATTGTTGATGGAGTAAGTCTAACAATGGGAAACAACTTAGTTAGACTTCAAGTTCAAATGCAGGACGAACCAACGTATCAACATGTTGGAGGAAAAGATACATACATAAGTATGTCAATGACTATTTTTGGTGAAGAAGATTTAATAAAAATTAGAAATATATTTGAACATATTAATGGCTTGGCAAGACTGGAACATGCAGCCGGAGTAATAGGTTTCTTAGGAATTAAAAATATTATATCTGCGTTAGCTGGAGTAAAGTATGTTCTTCCTCTTAGATATAATGTCGACACAATACCAAACTTTCCGCATGTATATAAAGTTCAATTGACTTTAGTTGACTTTGATATTTTTCAACAAAAAAGAGAAAAACTTTCCAGTAAACAACAAGAGCAGTTTGTTAATGAGTTCGGAACAAAAAAGAATCCATTCCTTAGAATAAAACAACTATGGGGAAGCTTTAATTCATATCCAGATCTTCCATTGGAAGTTTACGATAAGGATGGAAATGTTGTTGGTTGTTTGGATCCTGATTATTATTTCAGAGGATTTGAAATGATGGATAGGGATGTAATCAACAACCAATCAATACAGGAGTCTGCAAGACTTACAGCTTCTTTCTCTTCTGAAAAAGAAGATAGTAGGCCGTCTTCAGAGAAAATAAAAGAAGATGAAAAATATATCATTCAAATAGTTGACTTCTTAAAAGCTGGGTTAATGAGCGAATTAAGTGTTTGGGCTGAATCTAATCAGTTAACTCCAAGTAGACTTTATTCCTTAATACAAAAGACAATACAAAAATATAATAATTTAAATGAAAGTTTATTATTAGACTATGTAAATTCTTTAACGTTTGAAGATAAAATATATATATTTACGGACACAAATTTTTCGGTTCCGATGGGAGAATTTAGGGTAGGAGAAGTAACTTCCGGAACAAAAGAGATCTTAGAAAAAACACTCCATGAAGTATTAAACCAATCAACATCTGAAGAAAAATGGGTAAGCATAAATCCAGATAATCTTACCGAGAATGTAGACAATTCAGATGGTGAACTTTTAGACTATTTTCATGGAATAGTCTATGCAATTCCAGCTATGGAAAAGGGTTACGATACAAACATACCCGCAATGATGCAAACGGCCCTGGGTTATAATTTTGGATACATAAATAGAAATGATGGAAGATTTTATCTTCAAAATAATGGATTTAATGTAAAAGAAACAAAAGATGAAAAAGGTAATATAAATAAAAATATATCTTTTATAAAAGTTTCAGATACTCAAACTCCTGATAATCAAGTAAACCAAGCTCATATGGCAGATGTTGGAACAAAGGCGCTTTCAGAGTATCAGTACGCCTACTCTTCTGGTGGTAGAGAATCAGAGTCAATAGGACCTAATAAGGGTGATCAATTTTCTGTAACAAAACATTGGGAAAAAATGTTAGTAGATACCTCTTACAGAGATATATCTGGAAGAATGATTAGAGCATACCCAACATATATGTTGTGGCTCATAGATGAGGGTGGACTTAGGTATTTTGGAACTAAACTTTTCGATAACTTTTATGGACTTCAATCAATAATAGATTTTTCAATTGTTCAATCAGAAGACATATTAGGCGACACTTTAATATTTAGAGTATCTAATATGTACTCTAAGTTAAGTAGACCAGAAACTAGTAGAATTTTTGAACCAGGAAATCAAACTGGAACAAATAATTTTAATATGACTGAAGGAATCAGTACAATTATAGACACTTTGTTAAATAGGCAAAGAAACTTTCAAGCACATTTTAACAGTAAGTATGTTGTTGACATAGAAAATATAAGACTAAAACCTGGTGTTAGAGTCCACCTAAAAGGTGGATATGGATCTAATCCAAATTCTCTTCAAACTCTTTTCAATGGAATGATTACAAATGTTGAAATGGGAGAAATAGTTACAGTTACATGCCAATCAGATGCCATAGAATTAAGTCCAATAATAAACTCTGCGAACAAAAAAGGTGATAGCGGAAAGATAGATGGAGGCATTAATACTGGAATGTTTCTTTCTGAGCCTAGAGACTTAATGGTTAAATTACTCTCTATGGGAACCTCTAGATTTAGAGAAGCATTTGCACACGCTACAAGAGGAACTGTTTTTTCTGAAAATAAATTTGGAATAAGACATTTTGGTTCTATCCTTTATGAGCCATTAAATGAAGTTGAATCACAGAAAAATGCAGCTGTAAAACAAGCATTCAAAAATGCAATAGATGCCGTAAGTGATGATTCATTTGGTGTTTCAACATTAATAAAAGGGGCTTGGAATCAATCACTTGGATCTTATGATGGTGTAGACATAGCTGCAATAGGAGCAGCAACTGCAGTTGGTGCGGTTACTGGCGGTCTTGGCGTCGGAGCCCTTGCTGGAACAGCAGGTGGATTATTAAGAACTCCAATTGTTGGTCATATGAGAACTTTAATGGCTAATCTTTCAACTCAAAGAGATTATGAAATATTCAAAAGAAATATTTACCCAGGAAATGGACTAGGTGTATCGCAGTTCTTGGGTGGAGACTTAGACTCAGGCTGGTCAACAGCAGCTACTGCTAGTTTTGATGAATTCGATAAACTTGGAGAAGATAGAAAAGCGTATCTAAGAAGACTAGGTGACGCTTCTTGGGATTTTGCTATACAAAGAAACAATCCAATAGTTGATGGAATAGCAGAAGCTAACAATAGAAGTATATACAATAGCAGTGGAATAGTAGGATCTGCTCAGGCGCTTTCTGTTGCAGCTAGCGCAGCAGGAGCTGGCTTAATAGCCGTTGGTATGCCGGTTGTTGGCTCCGCAATGCTCGGTGCAGGTTTATTGGGGGCTGCCAACGGAAGATCAACAGGAGCTATATTCGAGACTATGGGATTATTATCATCATTAGATGATGATCTACCTGGATTTGATGAAGTTTCCTTTAGGGCTCAAACTTACATGAGAAGTGTTTGGGACATGTTTCAGCTTTGTGCAAGACTTCTTCCTAACTACATTGTAGCAATAAGACCATTTGAAGATAGATCTACTGTTTTCTACGGAAAACCGCACTGGCTATATACATCTGGCGTGGTTCCAATTTCAACTGGATTTGTTAGCGAAGAATCTGCAGTAAAAGCAGGCCAAAAATATAATGGACCGCAAAGAATAAATAAAGATACAGATCTAGTTGAGCTTTTAGATACAATCAATAAAGCTTCAAATCCAATGTCGGATGCAACAGCTTTTGCTAAAAGCTTTGAACCACTTAGTACAGCAAAAGAAACTGTTAGCAAAATATACAATGGACAAGAAGAGTATGCACCAGTTGCGTATATAAAAGATAAGTATAATAGTAAATTAATTAATTTCCAAGATCCTAGAAGAATGTTCTTTCATAAAGATGGAAAAATTTCTGCAAGACTTCCCTTAAATAAGGGCATAGTTTCAGTTGGTTTCCATCTTCCTTTTGGAAAAGAAACACTAAGCGAAATGAATATTGGCGATATAGCGGATAGTCATAAGCAAATACCTCAACTTCCATATAGATATCAATTTCCTTATTTTACTGATAGAAAAACTTCTTCTTTTGATGGAATTCATAGTGGTTACATATTTAATAAAAATACAGCCAACTTAATATCATTTGATGATGATATATTTACTCGCATTTCTAATGGAGAAAGTCCAGAACTTCCAACTGACAAAAAAACAACTAACTGGCAAGGAGGATATAATTATTTCCTTTTGTTAGCAGCTGAGTTTAAAGCTTTAAAGTCAGGTTATGGATTAGTAGATTCTCCAAGTTCAGAATATTCAAACCTGAAAGAAGAAATATCATTTAAATTTAGACAAGATGTTTTTCAATTTACTAAAGAAACTTTAACTGAAATAGATAATCAAAATTTGTCTTTTAATAATATATTTTATAATACTGCTTTTATGGACACAAACTCAACAGAAGCTAACTTTCAAATAGTTAGAATGCCATACCCAACATATAACACAATAAATACGCAAAAATGGACTACTAGTTTTGATGCTGTAGACGCAAGTAATCCAACTCAAAACTTTCTTGGAGAGATAAATCCAACAAACGATGGGACAAATAATGCAGAATTTGCTATTGCAGATAAGTTTGAATTAAATGCTGGAATAGTGCAAAATTTAGCAAATAGTACAAATTCTATATATTCAGAATGGGGAATGCCCGCATCCGCTGAAGATGAACAATGGTACATTGCAATGAAATGGCCATATAAACCAAAATGGTTAGAAGATCCAACTATTAAATCTGCATTTATAAATCAATATGGAAATGAAAAAACTGGATTAATGCCGCCAGGAGCCACTGTCGGCGATATTAATACATGGAATCTATACGGAGATGCTTCCGACTATAAGCAAAGAAAAGTATTAGTTTACAGTCCTACAACAAATACAGCAGTATGTTGTAGGCCAGCATATTTTTTATGGGGCGAAACAAAAGATCAAATATACAATAACAAAAGCATGTCAAGTATTGACCCTAATGCTGTAGACGGAGGAAATGGAAATCCATTTATAGATGCGGTTGTTTCTCCAGACGCAGCATATCATTTAGGCATATTAAACACATATGGATTAGTTTCTGCAGAAGGTAATGACTATGTAAACTATGGGTTTGAAATGCAATGGTCAAGTGATAATACAATAAAAACAAAACTGTATAAATCTTTGGCAAAATTGGTTTATGACGACGAAAACTATGACTTTTATTCAGAAGATCAATCTTCAGAATATAACAAGTATATGGGAATGTCGGTAGCTCCATACGCAAGGTCTTGTTATTTTACATTTGTTGAAGATGATTTTCCATTGGGAGTAATTCCTAGTAGTATCGTAAAATCAAGATACTATGATCTTGAGGAAACTAATAATTCTCAAAACAAATGGACAGCTGGCGAAAATTATATAATAGGATTTGGTTCTCCTGAAGATAATGTTCTTAAGGCAACATACAATGGAGGAAACGACGCAGGAAAGTTCGATAATTTCAATAAGCCAAAAGAAGCAAATGAAATATATAGATCTTTTGGATATTTAGCTGATGTACTGGAAAATCCAGAGTCTATGATTAAAGATAACTCTGCCATAACTGGAGTTATGTTTAAGCCTTCTTCTGGTCAAATACAATTTAGATCACAAGAAGAAGCAAAAATAGATGCGATCATTGGAGGAAACTGGATAGGTTGGTACAATGCAATCACATCAGATCAATCCGAAGCTTTAAATACTTTAAATAAATCAGAACTATATAAAGTGCTAGATAAAGAAACTAGAACATTTAAGGATAATGATGATTCAGATTCTGGTAGAGCAACATTTAAAGATGTTTATGATGAATCGGATGTTATAGTGTCAATGGAAGCTAGAAGAAATTATGATGAAGACTATGATCCAACAGTAACAGTAATAGCCGGAAATGGTAGAACTCTCGCAGAGGCTAGAGAAATATGGGACTTCTTTAGGGTAAATTTCCATGACGATAAAATGGTTAAATCTTTATTCTACTCTGCTTTTGGTCTTAACCCAGATGACAATGAAGAATTACCAGACTTTATTATTAATTTGATAATGGATGATAAGAAAAATCTAAATAATCCAATTTTTGAGAGATATACATTAAAGCAAAAAACACTACCAAAAGGTGGGGAATATACTGTAAAAGACGACGCTACTGATGATTTTGAAATTCTATTAGGGGAAGATTATATTTCTGGAGAAAGAAAAATAATAGTTCCAAAATCTGGTGAGCAGACAATAAATGTCGATAAGTCCCTTATGAAAGAAGCAATTAATTACAGCGCCGAAAAGTTTTTAGACTATAGAACAACAAACGAGAGCTCAGAAAAAGAAGTTCCAGGTTTATTTCAAGACCTAGATACTGCACTATTAATGAAGTTTGCTAAGCTTACTTCTCTTTTAAGATTCCTAATAGAAACCAACGCAAACAAAGACAACGCCTTGTCAAGCACTAATACTACTGAATTAAATATTATATCTTTACAGAGTAGCCTAGGAATATCTAATGCAGACGAACAAACAAGAAAACAAATACTATCAAAGATAAATAGTCCCAGAAAACTGTACCTACTAATAATAGGTTGGTTTAGGCAAGCACTATGGTCAGACGCCTATTCAAGGGCGTGGTTAGTACTTAAGCCAAATAGAAGACTTAAGCATTATTCATCTAACCCGCTCCTTCCTGGGGACTTTGGAAATGGCGGTTTAGAAAGAGCAGATGGAAAGTGGGACTTTTCTCCAATTTATAAAGCTTGGCAGGCTTTTATTGATCCAAACTCAGACTATGCTAAGGACATGGAGCAATTTAAAAAATTCTTAGTTGCTAATGCTAAAGAAGGAGATAGTGCAACAAGTTGGTTTAGTGCAGCATTTGAGGACACTAAAGATTTTTGGGATAGAAATGTTGGAATATACTTTACAGCTATATCAGATGGCCTAAGCGGATTACTTAATATGTTCCAACTTTCTATGGCTCAAATGGGTTATGGTTTAGCTGAGGTTGATAATCTAAATAAACAAGCTAATGTTTTAAATAAGTATTTAAATGACTCTATATATTACTCAATAGGAAATGAAGGAACACTATTAAGGGCAGTTGATAATCCATTCACAAGAGAGTATGGAGAACCAGTAGTAGAAGTACGAGAGCCGTTTCAAAGAATACATTATTTAAGTTCATTCAGCCATATTATTCAAAATAAAATACAAGAAAATATAAACGATGTTGCCACAGTTGTAACTGCAGTTTCTGATGGAAAATATCCAGTAACAGTAGCTTTAGATAAAGCTGCATCTCCAGAAAGGCAAGTTGAGAAAACTGTAGAAACTGGATTATACTTTGATAATATAAGAGGATCTGGATTCTTTGGAGTTCTTCATCCAATGTTTCATCCATTTGAAACAGTTAGAGGAATATCCAAAATGGCGCAAGGTTCACCAGATGAACTAACAGCTAGAAGAGTAGCTTTATCTCACTTGAAAGAATCAATAAAAGATATATATACAGGAGAGTTAATAGTAATAGGTTCTCCAGATATTAGGCCTCATGACTTGGTGTATCTAGCTGACGTGTACGAAAGAATGTATGGTATATTTGAAGTAGAACAAGTGGTCCACCACTTTACTCCAGATTTAGGTTTTATTACTTCAATAACCCCAAATGCACTTGTCACAGTAAATGATCCAGCTAGATGGTTTATGACATCATGGTTAAATTCTTGGATGAGCTTACAAACAATAAGAAATGATACTAGATTCTTACTAGCTTCTACCAATAACGCAAGAACTGGAATAGTAACTGGAGGTCAAGTTTCAGTCGATGCCTTAACAGAAGCACTATCTGCTCAAATGCTTGGAGGGGTTCAATATACGCACGGGCATTCAGCTTTAGTAAAAGATGTCATGGCAAACTTCACCGCAAATGCAATGCCAGACGCAAGAAAGGCTTTAGCATCTCAAGCTAGGGACGGTAAACTACCAACAGATGATGGTAAAACGTTAATGGCTTCGCTTGTAACAACAGGACTAGCTACTGTAGTTGGAGCAGGGGCTGCTGCAACAGCTACTATTTTAACAGGAGGTGCAGCAGCACCTGTGATAGCAGCTGCTGTTGTTGGAGGAGCAATTTTAAGTGACGTAGCTTGGAGCGGATGGAAGTTCATTAGAGATAACGTTTTAGATCAACATGGTTGTTATGTTCAGTATTTATCTAGAAATGGTCAACCAATGGATGCTGGTCTTTCATTTAATCAAGGAATGGTTGTTGGGAAGTATCATTCTAAGGCTCTTCTTCCAGGTTTATTAGGTGTCAATACAAGAAAGTTAGTTAGGACACCTGAAGGCTATGCATACATTAGGACAGATGACCTATTGAAAAACCTTGGTTGGAAAGAAAAAGAGATTAGCGATCTTGTAAGACATATAAGTTTTGAGAACGCATTAGTTAATGCACAAGTAATTAAATATGCAGGTATAGGTCCAGAAAAAGCTGGACTTAATCAATTCTTTAAGGTCATAGTAAAGGCATCAAGTTTTGTTGACGGCGATACAATCGATGTTGTTGATATATTAAGACCAGGAAGCGCTCCATTCACAATAAGATTTGAGGGAATCAACACAGCTGAATTAAATAAAATTAAAGGAACAATAGTTAACGCTCAGTATGGAGGGTTTGATTCAGCAGTAATTAATACTGATTCCGCTGGAGGTAGAGCCTTACTATATGTTATAGAATCATTAAAAGATAAAATATTTGTATTAAGAGTTGCTCCAAATGGTCAATTCTCAGCTGAAGTAACATTGAATACAGAAGTATTTGATGCAGGAGCTGCTCAAAATACTCCAGATAATTATCTTCAGGACACAAGTGTTCAAGATAATGGTTTTGGTCAAAAAACAGAAATAACATATGGAAGAACTTTGGGTACAATATTCCATAGAATACCTACATCGGAGATAGATTTAATAATATCTCAAATTAGATCTATATTTATAGATAAAAGTTCAAATATCACTCAAGTAAAGCAAGCGGTTAAAGACTCAATATATTCTGATAAAATGTTAAACGCCGGCGTGCAAGTATTGAATCAAAAATTTGACACGGCATACGCAGAAGTTGAAAAGTTAAATTCTGATAGAAATTATTTTTCTACTACTGGAGAAGAAGATCCACTGTCAAATCTTTCTGAGGATAAAGTAAAAGTATTTAATAATTTAGTAGAAATTAAAATAATAGAATCACTTTATGCAAAAGCATCTGAGTGGCCTTTAATACTTTGGGATGAGTACTATTCAGATGGAACACCTGCTTCTCTAAACTGGGAATTAGTAATAGCAAATCTAGCAAATGTATACACGAAATCTCTACTATATAATATGGATTCAGTTAATCTAGATTCAGAAAATATAGGCGAACTTGGAACGATTAGGAATTAAATATGTCTAATAATCTAGATAAAAACTTAGGACCTAACTTTTCAATGGATATTTCTGACACTGATACAACTTTATCTTTTGTTCAAAAATTTCATTCTCAAGCATATCCTGATAATGAAGTTTTAGTAAAAAATACATCTGCGTCAGAAAAAGGTTATGAAGATAGAGGCTTAGTTTCTCATACTGTTGAAAGTATAATGTCTGGTAATGCACTCTATAGAGATCCAAGCATCCCATTAGTCGCATACAATAGATTAACTTCTTCATCTTTAGACAGTCAATTGGCTTTTGCTGCAGATTACGCAGCCAATAATGGAGATAAAAATGTTCCAGATGAGCAAAAGTTTAGTTTCCCTAATCCAACTTATACAGGGAAAAAAGATGATCAAAGATTTGTTACTGGTCAAGGCGCGTTCGAATCAGCAGTAGCTTCTAGTGTTTTAGGAACCTCTTATGCTCCTGGTTATTTTCAGCAGAAAGCTGAATCTTATAAATATTTGATGAAAAATAACACAGAATTTGATAATGGAGAAGATTCTTTTCCTGATGGAGAACCATATTCAATAGACCCTGATGCAACTAGTCTTGGTTCAGCGGTTAATGGTTTTCCAGCAGCTTTTGTTGGAGATCTTAATCAAGAACAAAAAAAGGTTTATGAAGATTTAATTTTTAAATTGAACTCTAATGGAAATATAGAAGTATCAGGTAAGGCACAAATATTCTATATTAACGCAAACGCAAAAGATAAAAAAACATTATCCGAATACAACGATTATGGCTATTCGGATGGAACAACTAGAAAATTAAAAACTGTAGAAAAGTTTCTTGACCTACCTGATGATAACACTTCTGCATTCTACCCATCACTAAGCCTGATGCTCTGCCTGCTAGAGTTAACTTCGTCTAATGGTATATATTTATCTGGTGGATTTGGGACCCACAGGGGAAGTAACCTAGTGCAAGCATTTATGACAAATATGGATCAATCAACTCTATCTGTTACTGATCACGCCTTCGGCAGGGGCTTTGATATCATGCTTATTGGATCGACAAAAGATAGTAGAAAAAATTTAGAATCTTTAATAAGTAAACCAATAGAATGGAAAGAGCAGTTTGAAGTATTCCTTTCTAAGCTGTCATCATTGCCAGTTTACTTGCAGCCTGATTCAATTGTTTTTGGAAGAGAATGCTTTATGCAGTATCTTAATCCAGAAGACGATCCCAATAGATCAAAAATAAAAGAAATATTATTAAATAAATTTCCTGGATTAGGAAAACATATTAGTTTTGGAACAGACAAAGAAGGTAGCACACATTCTAATCACGTGCACATGAGTTTTGGCTGGTCAAGAGCTGGTAATCCAAACTCTATGTTGCAGACAGGAAATTCTGACGCACCACCTACAGACATAGTTACTGGAACTTCTCCTATAGCAATAGATGAAAAAACTAAAAATGAATACCTCCAAATTGGAACTAAAAACTATGAAGGAGATAATCAATCTTCTATAGAGCCTAAAAAAATGGCTGATTTACTTGTAGCAACTGGATTATATAATATAGAAGAAATAGCAACCATAGTTGGCATTATGAAAAGGGAAAGCAGTATTAGGCCAGGAGCATGGAACACCGCAGGAGCAATGGGACTAATGCAAATTGTATTTAATGATGGAACTGGTTGGGAAGATGAAAAGCTGCCAGTTCCGTATGGAAACTCTGTAAATAAGAAAAACGGTACAATTACAGGATATCTATTAAGAAATAAAAACTATACTTCGGATCAAGCATCTAAAGGAAAACAATGGAATGTAACAACTGTTGATAATATTTTTTGGTATCCAATAAACCAAATATCAATAATGGCCTATCAGATGAAGGTATATTATAGTCAAGAAAAATACAAAGACGCAGGACAAAGAAAGTCTTCAGAATCAAAAACATTATGGTCTAACTGGGGAGATGGACCATGGGGTCGAGGCAGTAACCAAATGCCGTATGGAGTGTTATCTAGTGTAAGTAGAGATACTGTTAAGCTAGTTTATGAATATCTAGGCGGAAACTGGGCAACGGATTTTTTTAGCTGGGGAGCAGTTGCCCTAGTTGATGAAACGACTCAAATAAAAAGGCCGATAAATGATGCTGCAACACAGGCATTGGCCATAAAAGATGAGGATGGTAATATAAAATCTTGGAAAGGAGCTCCGTATAGAAATTATTTTGATTATTATTTATGGTTTATTGGACCAGAAAAAATACTAAAAGGAAACTCCCCAAGACTTCACTATCCAAAAACATTAGCTGAAGTTAATTCTATTATATCTTCATCCCGTTAAAGGCAGGAAAAATGGCAAGTAAATATCCAAAATTTGATAAAAAAATAGATGAAATGATATCTGTCTCTGAAATGCAGAGGCAGAAAACAAGAATTGGAGTTATAGCCTCTTATGATAAGAGAACTAATACAGCTAGAGTTTTACTTGAGGATAGGTTTTCTGATCAAATAACCGATGTACTAACTGGAGTTTCTTGTCCAATGATACAGCGGAATTCAAAATGTTGCACCAGAGACTGGAACACGATGCCTAGTGGCATTTAGGGATTCAAATGAAAGAATGCCGTACATACTTTCCTTTTATAATTCTCCAAATGATACAACTCCAATAACTTATAATAATATTTCCTATTCGGGAATACCGAGGTTTATGATCTAAAATGATTGAAAAAAAATACTTTAAAAAACCAGTATTTCAAGAGTCTGGTCCATCAATTGAAAATCTTCAATCTGATTATGTTTTTCGTAAAAGAAATGAATTTTCAAGAAGAGAAGTTGGGTTAAACCATCCAGATACTCTATCTTTTATAAAGTTAAACGACGCTGGAGATATAGAAATAATGGCAAGTCCAGGAGTTGGTATTATAATCAGCGCTGCTACTAGATCTATCAGCCTTTTTGCTGATACCTTTAAAATATATACAACTGAAGATGACGGCATAAGATGGAATAAATACGCATTTAATTACGCCGGTACCGACTTTACAGAGCCATTTTTGGTTTCTTTAAAAGACTTCCAAAAAAGCCCCGCCTATCATAATTATGAAGAAAAAATAGGAAAAATAGAAGCTTTAAAAAATATAACAAACGATAATAGTATTACTATTAATACAGAATATGAATACAAAGTACCATCGATTAAAAAAACAATTACTTTAAAAACAATTGATGGTTATGAAAATTATATTTCTGAAGATCATTTAAATTTATTAAAAGAACTTTCAAAAGAAAAAACATCTGATTTTATAGATTACATGAAAGAACTTTTATACAATGGATATACTTTTAATCAAGCTAAAATAAAAGCAGAAAGAGATATTAAGTCGTAAAATGTCTGACCTATACCTAACCTTTGATGGAGACTTAAAAATGTCTTCCAATAAAGATATATCCTTAGTTTCTTCGCCTGCACAGAATGATGTGCAGCAGATATATATAAGGCTCATGACAGAGCCTGGAGATTTTCACGTATATCCACAACTTGGTACAGCTCTATCAAAACTATACCGGAATGCCTCAAGACCCAGCAACAGCAGAGTATGGTAAAATGTTAATTAGATCAGCTTTAAATAAAGAGGGAATTTTTTCTGGAAGAAATATTCAAATATCAGCAGTACCGACAGCTCCAGATTCCATAAGGTTTGATGTTAAATTAATAACAAGCTATGGAGAACCAGTTACTCTTTCAATTAGTCAAAATATTTAAGGATAAAAATGGCCATAATATATACAAAAACAAAAACAGAGATACTTGATCAAATTTTAAATTCCCTGGAAAAGAACGCAGGTATAACTTCTACTTCTCCTGGGTCAATCGCTAGAGCTTTTGCTGAGGCAATGTCTGACCAAATTGGTGATTTATATACTATATTAAAATATAATGTAGATCAAACTATGATAAGTACAGCTTCTGGTAGAAATCTAGATTTAATAGGAGAGTTGTATTCTGTTCCAAGAAAATTTGTTTCACAACAAGTAGCTGAAGATAGAAATATTGCAAACATACTTTTTGCAATTTCAAAACCATACAGTAAAGATATAGTTATACCAAAAGATACTTTAATTTATAATGACATTAGTTCAACTTCTTCTTTACAATTTCAGTATAAACTAGTTGGAGACGTTGTAATTGCTTCTGGTTCTACTAGGGCTTACGGTCAGGTAAGCGCAGCTTTTTCAGATAGAACATATACAGCTGCTATAGGAAGTCTTACAAAGCACAATTTTATATCTCCTCCTGGAGTTATTCTTTCTGTTAATAATATTAAAGAAGTAACAAATCAAATTGACTATGAAAGCGATGATTCTTATAGAAAGAGAATTATTAGATCAATCAAGGCAAATACTTCTGGAACAGCTGAAGCAATAAGGTTATCAGCCCTTTCGGTAAGAGGGGTAAGAGATATTCGAATAAGAGAAGGGTCCTTTGGAATGGGTTCCTGCGATGTTATAATAGTCCCAGAGTCTCCATCATATGCAGCATCACTAGATCAATCTGTTGCACAAGAGCTCCAAAGAGTTAAGCCCATAGGAATAAGGATGAACGTAAGAGTGGCGCAAAGGGTGCCAGTTTCAGTATCTGCCAATATACTTTTAGCCGCTGGTTCAAGTCAGTTATTAAACAATGGAGTCGCCAATCAGTCCGCTTACTTTGCTAAAAGATATTTAAACTCATTTACAATTGGGGATACATTAAACATAGATGCGTTAAAATCTCAAATAATGTCTGCTTCTGACCTTATCTCAGATGTCGTAATAAATTCCGTATCAGTTAATGGAGTAGAAATTCCAAAAGAAAATTATCAACTACCAACAGAAAGATCTTATCTTGTAGCAGGAATTGTTGAAATATATCCTGCTATAATAGGATACACTCAATAAAAAAGCAGGTGAAAATGTCGGTAGAATCATATTATGTAGTTAAGACTACGTCTATAGTTAAAGCTACAAACAAGACTAAGGCTAAATCCATATTGGTTGGAGAAGAGTCACATGGTGAAATTCTGGCTCAAAAAGTTGAAGTCGAAAGAAAAGATCAAGATGGAATTGCAGAGCTAGTATCTAAATTAGATAATGATTTCCCAGTACAAGAAGATGAAGATGTTGAAGAAGAAAATGGAAACAGCTATTCTTCATACTTAACAGTTAATGAGGATATCGTAAATTTTCTTAGATCAGAAAATAAAAGATTAATTAAATTAGTTGAAAAAAACAAAAACGTAAAAGATGAAGCAGTATATTCTGTTTACCAAGCTGCATACGACGCATTCGGTAGTTTTGAACTACCTTCAATAAAAAGAGTTAACTATTCAAAAACAAAAGGTGTACCAGAAACAGCAGTAGCAGTATTTGCTGACTGGCAACTAGGCAAGGTGACTCCAAGTTATAATAGCGATATCTTAGCAAAGAGAATAGAACTCTATACGGAGAAGCTATTAGAAATAACAGAGATACAAAGAGCGCATCACCCAGTTGATGATTTACATGTTTGGCTTTTAGGCGATATAGTTGAAGGTGAAGAAATCTTCCCTGGGCAAAGTCATTTAATTGATTCAGGTTTATATAGACAAGTTGGAGTAAATGGGCCAGAAATTTTGACTACATTTATAAATACATGTTTACAAAACTTTGATAATATTCATATAACCGGAGTTATAGGAAACCATGGTTCTGTTGGTGGTAGAGCTAGAAAGCAGCACGATCCAGAGACAAATATGGATAGACTTTTGTATAAGATTATTCAATTAATATACTCAAAAGAAAAAAGAGTTTCCTTTAATATTCCAGACGGAAGAGGGGAAAGAAATTTCTACGCCATAGATACTATAGGAGACTACAGTAGTCTTTTAATACATGGTGACCAAATGCCTTCTCCTGGACAGTTCTATGGTTACTATAAGAAAGTAATGGGATGGAAAGACGAAGCCATTCCAGAAAATTTTGAAGATGTGTACATGGGTCACTACCATCAAAAGTTTAAAATGACAATAGGTAGTAGTACATTAAGAATATCTGGTTCTCCAGAAAGTCACAACACGTATGCTCAAGAATACTTTAATTCTATGAGCAGACCATGCCAAGATCTTTTGTATGTTCATCCAAAAAATGGAATAACTTCGGAGTACACAATCTGGTTAGACGCAGTATAGTCAATAGGGGCTTAGATGAAAAGATATGTTCTAACATTAGCAAATCTACACTTTACCAAAACTGGTAAGGTTTGGACATCTGAGCCCATTGACCTATACGATAACTCAAGCTACGTAAACTATTCAACGCTAAGGTCTAGATATGGTTTAAATAGCTTAGGTGATCGGAACCTTTGTTGGAAATACAGAGCTTAGCGCAACACCAACCCTATCAAACTCAGTATCAATAACTGAATTTGGTGAGATAGTTGATGATAAAGATTTTATATTAGAATACATATATGAAGAAGGCGAACAGACTTCTGAGTATATAATTTATTCTTTTGAAATAGGGCCAGATGGCTATTATGTACTAACTCCTATAAACAAAACAACTCCATTATTAAGATTTGTAGATACATCTTCTAGAGTAGATCTTATTTCTTATAAGGGAACATTTTTTAATTCACCTTCATCATATCCAATTGAATACACTATACAGGTTTATGAGTCAGATGATTTTCTAGATTCAGATAATCCATTATGGATTCCTAATGAAGTTTCTGGTCTTACTGAATATTTATTTATTCAAAGATCAAAAAGATTTGTAAAGTTTGAAATAGAATTTTTCAGTGATTTACCAGACCAGTATTTTAATTCTGATATATATAGGATTATTCAACCAACAGGCCAGAATGAAGATGGACTATATATATATGATTTTTCAGAGGATCAAGATGGTTCTATAGTTTTTGTTACTGAACTTCAAGAGCTTACACCTATAGAATTCCTTCTTCTTGTAGAGATTCAAATAGCAGAAGCTTCTCCACCAAACATAACAAATTCAACAAAAGACATATTAAAAAAGTTTCCTTCTTGGACAAAAATATATGAAGACTCCTTAGATGATGCAACACCATCACTAGCTATTCCAGAAAGTTTTGCTGGAAAGTTTGTAAATGCCTTAATAGGAGACAATCTAGATAAGATAGAATCACTTATAGATTATTTTAATTTATCTAAATCAATATCTGGCGCTAGCACTGATCAAATAACGTGGATATACTCTACAAATAACTCTCCAGAGTTAGTGACTTCTGTTGTAGGGGATAATGTAAGCCTTTCTCCAATAACTCAATATTCAGATTTTATATCACATAACGTTGATGACTATGTATATTTTTATTCAATTGGAGATAGAACAGTATTTACGCTAAGGGCTTTTAAAGAACTTAAAATAAACAACATAGTTTATGAGCAAAATGAAACTCTTGTGTTTAATATGTTTGACGAATTTGGAGCAAGGGTTGGTCTTCCAAGGCTTAAGATGGAAGGGAATGAAAACTATAAGAAGAGAATTCTTGACGTTTACATAAATAAGCCAGGTCCTGATTTAGAATCATTTAAAAAGACAGTAAGAAGAGAGCTTGATTTATGGAGGGCCTTAGGTTCTACTCCTGATTCCTATTTTGGTGGAGCAACTCCGATAGTCTATGAAATGAGTGATCTTGAAAAACAAGAAAAATATTTTGATAAAAATGGAAATCCTACTGAGAAGTTTATAGAATTTGTTAACATTCTTAATAAAGAATACCCAACAAACTGGGGATTTGTTCAGTGGTCAGATTTAATATGGGACTACGCTGGAAAGTTTTCAGAAGGCATAAGTAGGGTTCCATTTGTCTACGATGCTGAATTTGCTGAGTTGACACCAAAATACTATCAGCCAGGTGTTGGTGATTTATCTGATCTTAAATTATCAATTATGTCAAATAGTAAATTTGATTCAGATTTAGTTGTTTTTGATGAAAATTTTCAAGAAAACATATACGAAAAGCAAGCAACAATAAAAATATCAGGAATAGAAAAAAATGAAACAATAGATTCCTATGTTCCAATTAATGTAGATTTAGAATACTATACAGAATACCAACTACCGGTAGTACTTGGAGATGCAGCTACCATAAATTATGTAGTAGAAGTTGATGTAAATGGAGTAACATATTACACTAATATAACAGATTATTATAAAAATACTTATACAAATAATTTATTTAATAATTATGATGAATCTGGAATAAGAAAGATAATATCTCCAATAGATAATAGAACAAGTTCTGATTTAGTTTTTAGAAGAAAATCAAACAATGCAGTATATATCGACACTTCAGCAACACCAAACTTGGCAACAATTGATAGTGTAGATATATCAAGTGGAAGAATAATATATGGAAAATTTGAATACTCTTCAACTACTCCAAGATATGTTGTTTCTGGACATTCTTCTACTAATTCAAGCTGGATTTCTGTTCCAAATCAATCAAAAAAATATTCCACAAGTTATACCAATGAAAATTATGCAACACCAACCTATCCATACTTTACGGTAACGGGTCCAAATTCATATAGTTTTGAAGTAGCTTATGGTTCAAATATGTATCAGATAGGATTTGAAACATACAATACACCAACAAGATATAAAACAATAACATTAAAATCTGAAATTAATGGATCAAATATATCAACACCAAACTATCAAGAATCTTTTAGTAATTTTATAGACCATATATACACTGTGCAAGCAGCAGCTACTCCAAAATATTTACACATAGAAAATATTAAACCAGACTTTGCCTACATAGATTCAAATTATGCTACTCCAAGCATCTCTCATGTAACAGGTTATGGTGGATATGCAAATCATCCACAGTATATAAGTGATTTATTGATACCAAATATTTTGGTTAGAAAAGATAACAATACTGGAGAGTTGTTCGCAACACCAAAATACGATATCTCATCTGGATCAGCAACACCAAATCAACTGTTCTTTTATTGGGATCCAAACTATTCTGTTATTCAAAATCAATATACATTAAACGGAACTGCTCAAAAAAATTATCCATTTGACTTGGGAGATTGGTCATACTTTGAAGCAGAGCTAGCAACACCAATAACTTTTAAGTTATCAGAAAGAGGCGCTATATTATCATCTGATGATTTAAATACTTCAGAAATTTTATCTGATGTAATTTTATCAAGAAACGTTCATAGATACGAGTTTGACATGAACCAGTCAGCAACAGCAAATTACATTATTAATAATATTGAAGCAGTTAAGTTAGATGAAGATGATAATTCTTTTGAGATCTATACAGAAAAAAGATCAGTAAAGCCATATTATTCAATTAATCAAGAAGGAATTGGTAATATAAATAATGTAACATATCTTCCATCAAGATATTATGAGGAAAAATCTCAGGGCGAATATAACGATTTATATATAGAAAATGTAACCATAAGATCTAGGTTAACTAATTTAGCAAATAGAGAAATAAAATCAGAAATAAATTCTGGTTGGTATTATAGAGATAATGACGAATTCTATGTCTATGCAAGACCTATTACTGAGCTACATCATTTAGATATTAATTTATCTACACCAAATGAATCGGCTACCCCTACTATTATTCTTTCTGGAATATCTAGACAAGGTGCTCCTGTTATTGTTGAACCTGCAAGCTCTCCAAACTTAGAGCTAACTCAGATTTCTTTTCCTGATCAGTTTGATAATACAAAGATTTCATTTATAAATGTAGAATATATTACTGCCAGGGATGAGTATAGTGTATATCTTGGTTATAATAATGTTTATGATGTAAATATATACGATCCAATATCAGATCAATACGTAATAGAAGACGCAGAGTCCACTGATAATGAAATTAATATTGTCTCAATCCCAGAAAATGGTCCTCCATTTATAATTGGAAGAGAATATAAAGTTTCTTATAAAGTAAGAAATACTTATTATGTTGATAATGAAAATTTAAATGAATTAAATAATTTATATACAAAGATAGTATTCAATAATATCCCAACAAATGGAGCTACGGCTTTCTATGTTACTTATGAATCTTCCTTATTTGAAACATCAACTCCAACTGGATTAAATCATTCTCCAAGTAAGACTCTTCCAACTGGTGGATATATATATCTTGATGATGAAATTTATGACTATAGAAGCTTTACGGTAAATGTTAATCCTGGATCAATTTTAGATAATCCACAAAAAGACTATATTGTTGTTAGCATAGAAAGTTTTGATGCAAATGGTAATCCAAAACCATATCAAAAATACGAACTAGAATCTAGCCTTTTATCTTTTGATGAAACAATTATAGAAACAGACATAGATGGCTTTGGTTACACAAAAGCAAGATACTCAGGAGCTACTCCATCTACCTACAATTATGGTACTCTTTTTGTAACCGGAATTGTTGACGATTATAGCTCTGCAAGTGATCAAGCAACAATAAACTATCAGATATTAAAGTCAGAATCCAATCAAGACAGCCTCAGTGCCGAGCCATCAAGTAGATTTATGGAAGCTAATGGAGAAAGCACTATTTACATAAACGGTCAATTGAATTCAAAGACTAAAGATATTTCAAATGTATATGTATATTATAGAAAAGCTAGAACTGTTAGTGAAATATTTGAAATTAGCGAATACAATTATGTTATGACAGATTCCAATGGTTCTTTTAGGGTTGGTCCAATAACAGCTCAAGAAATAGAAAATTCAGGATACTGGTATATGGCCTTAGAAACAGAATATAGTTCAACTCTTTCTGGTTCACCCGTTACTATATCAGGTGATATTGTTAGTTGGTTCGAAGACTCAAATGACGTTATTTTAAACGCCTCAGAAAGAAGGCTGCCTATCCAGGACAGTTACGATGCTGATGACTTTGCCGAGTTTAAGTCTACTCCAGTTTTTAAAGTAAATTATATAACAGGAAATCCAGAAACTCCAACAGCAACACCAAACATAGAGCTACCTAAATGGTTTAGAATACCAAGATATACTCAATATCAAATGGGAATACTGGGAAATCAGTATTATTTTGTAGACAATAACAAGAACTTTTATCCAAGTTAAAGTATAATGGAATAATATGAAAAAATTTACAAATGAAATAAATAATTCAAAAGAAAAAAAGATTAAAAAAGGCTATAATCTTCCTTCTTCAGCCGTTAACTTAGGATATTATTCTGTTGATGACATTTCTCCTGGCAACTCTCTTACCGTAGTTGATACATCTACTTCTATAAGAGAAAATTACATACAAAACAATAATGATCAATTGAGCTTAATAGCTAATGAACTAGGAATGCTGGAAGATCCAGTAACTGGAAATAATAGATTTTCTTCTGAAGATATATATGTTACCGATATAATGAATAGTAGAAAAAATACTACAGATTATATTAATGTTAATCTATTAAATTCAAATAGTAGTGGAGAAGGTTCAAAAACAGATTATCTATATTCTTATTATGTAAGTAGATATTTTACCGTTCAGGAAAACATTAAATCAACTCAAGTACAAAACTTTACCTATGCTGGTAAAAACATATTTGACTTAGCAAAAACTTCAGATATTCAAGATTTGATAAAAGAAAATAACGCAATTGATATAACTGATATTTATGTAACATATATAGATGGCAGGCACTACGTTGATGAAACTGGAAAGAAAAAATATAAAATAATCTTAGAAAGATATTTAGATAAATTCGTTTCTAGTATTGAAACTTTGTGCAGAATTATTGTTCTGTTAGAAGATCCTAATCCTTCTGGTCTTTTATTGAATTATAATAAAGTAGAATTAAGTAGTAGTAATTCTATTATAAATTCAATTTCAAATTATAAAGAAACAATTAACTCTGTACTTTTATTTAACAGAGAATCAGAAGAATCACTAGTAACAGATTACAGCTCAAAATTTGATAAAACATATTCTGTAAGCAATGTAGAAATATTAAAAAATAAATTTAGTTCTAGTGGTTTCTTTGACTCAAGAGGTTATAATTTTTACGTTAATAGAAAAGCTATACCAGACAATAGGAACTATGAAATATTTAACTGGAGAATAATCGGAAAAATAAAAAGAAGCTTTAATTACGCCGATAGAATAGATGGCGGAACTAACGAGTCTGGACGGAATAATCAAGGCAGCAGTTATAAAAGCTAATACTAAGTCAGATTATTCGGATCACTATAAGATTTTTTCAAAACTAGAAGTAAATAATAATCCAATTAATTTATATAATTATAGATTTGAAAATCCATCTTCGCAAAAAAATGGCATATTAAAATCAGATAGTTCTTATTGGACAGTTGATTTAGATTCAATTACGCATGAGGAAATTAAAGCTTTTGATTTTCTTGTTTTAGTTGTAAATTCAAATACAAACATATATTCATATATACCAAAAATAAAATCTTTTACAGATAATGGTGGTTGTCTTTTTATAGAAGTTGAAGGAGAAATAAGCGATTCTGTTAAAAGCATACTTCCTGTTGCGCCAGGTCAACTAACTAGTGGAACGGCTACATCATTAACCTATAATTTAGTTAATGATTCTGATTATTCTGATTTAAATTTGTTTGATAAAAATCAATCTTGGGATATAAATTCAGGAGAATTTGATTCTGGTTATGGAATATATGGAAAAATAAATCAATCAGTTACTGCGTTTTCTGCAGCTTACTCTAACTACAAGTGCGCAGAAACAAACATTGGTCCTATTGTTGTTCAGTTCAAAACTAACGTAAACGATAGTGGATCAGTTTCTTGTGGAAACATAATACTAAATACGGTTAGTATAAATAAAAAAGCAGGCGCAGATTATCTGCCAGGAACTGATACATCAGCTTCAGATACATCCTCAAGAATACTAACACTAACATCCGATGCAGAGGGACCACTAAAGTACTTTTACAATAGCATACTTGTTGGTATAATATCCAAATACTATACAACTAGCAATAGTTCCAACTCTTTTTCTACAAATATTCTAACACCAGTATTATTTCATGCAACAGCTTGGAATACTTCTTGGACTATAAATGGTCCAACTACTGAAGATAATTATTCTTATAATGATATTTTAATAAAAAATCAATACATGGATGAGTACTCTGAGTATGGATTTGTAAAAGAACAAAATAATGATATCTATAGAAAGCTAAATGATAAAACTGTAGAGCAGATTTTTATTGAAGACTTTTCCTCTAGCGTACCTTCTTCTTATGGTCAATTTTACAATACAAATGATTCAATTACTTATTATATAGAATTCACAAATTCAAGTATTGTTCCAAAAAACGGAACATACTTAGAAAATTCAATATCAACTGGAATTACAACTCCGTATAAAACATATGCTCTAGATTCCAATGCTCAAAAACAAACAATCTACGCAAAAACAACAACTATATCTAGACCATTAAATGTTCCTGCTAATTTTGGTACATTCTATATTAAAGATAGATTTAGAGATGTAAAAAATATAAGATTAAATCAACCAAATATAGTAAATGATAATCCATACTTTTATTCTTATGATTTTAAAACAAGTTGGAGAAAAGTAGTAAGCACTGAATCATCACTGTCTTTTGATATGTCTTTTGACATAAACTTTACTTTGCAGGTTCCAGTAACAATTCAAACATGGGAGAAAAAGTGGGAACAAGTTGGCACAATGCCGCTAGAAGATCCATCTCCTATTGATAGACAATTAAAATTTGAAGATGGAGAATACTCAGAGTTAAGCGTTACTTCTTCTGTTCCACTAAATAAAATAGGTAAAAAAATAACAAACAAGTACTTCTGCAGGGAAGATTTTATAGACTATACTTCTTCACACAATCCAAATGCAGCGGATAAAACATTTAATCATTACCCATATACTGGTGATATAGACCTTGGAAATACAGCTAAGCAATACTCTGTTGGTCCAAGATCTGGAGACGTAAATACTGGCGAATATGTCCATTATATACAATGGACCCTTAAACAAGACGGATACAATGTATCAACAGATGGGGTACTTGGACCGCAAACAGGGAGCGCTTTAACAAGTTTTCAATCAAAATATGGATTAGCAACTGTTGATCAACAGGTTGACTCTGAGACTAAAAGTGCAATGGCCTACTTTTGGGCAACAAAAAAACAAAAGAATCAACTGACTTCTGCAAAGTCAGCGATAAGAACATTTTATAATAATCAAAATAAAAAGACTATAGGCGATAAAGTAATAGCATATATAGATGCCGCTATAGATAGTGCAGATCCTATCTCAGTTACAAAAACTGGTTCAATAAAAAGAATATCTTATACAGGGTCAGTAAAAACTCCAAGTACTATAAAATCTAATATTTTTATAGCTTTACCAGCTCAAGTATATGGCAGAACACAAAACGATGAAGTTTATAATATTAAAATAAAAACCGGAGTATGCGGAGTTTTTATAGAGAATATTAAATTTTATCAAACAGAAACTAATGAAAGCAATTTGTCAAGATTTCCAGCACAAGGTGGTTTAGACAGACTTAGTGGAAACACTATAGACATACCTGCAAATACTGAAAGAGAAATTTCAATTGCATTTAGCTCCAATGCCTATAAAATCCTATGCCTGACAGTAACAGGAAAAAAACTTCCATCTAATTACGGTACTGGTCAAGGAATATTTATAGATTATATAACAGTAAATTATTTACCAGATCCAGGTGAACCGCAGCCAGTGTATGATTGGCGTACTTATGAATCTGGATCTATAGACGTAACTGCATATATAGATGTTAAAGCAGAAAAGATAGTTAAAGACTTAACAGTATCGAATACTCCAAAGTTAGAAACAATTACAAGCGCAAACTTTACAGCGCTTCCAATGATTGTTAAGGATTTTTATTATTTTGATTCAAATAATAATGTAAATAAATTTACATATTCAAGCGGTTCTTCAAATAAGATAGAAGTAGGGACTTCGCTTTCTATAAACTCTGTTTATGATTTAACAATTGAGAATGGAGTAACAGATCAATGGGGTACCCTAAAGGTTAATTTAGCTGAAGCAAGTGTTGTGCCAAGCGCAGTTGTTTCTGTTACTAACAAAAAAGTTGGCCCAAACGGAGGGACGAAAACTATAGATAATCAATATATAAATTATATTGACTTAGATATAAAAGATCCAAATAAAGATATAAATGGAACAACTCAAATAACACTTAGGTATGATGTTAATGTTACTTCTTTGTCTAGTGAAGTTTCCTATGGAGGACAAACTGTTGTTCCTGAGCATAGACATTTGTATGTATCCTTTTTGACAAAGGATCAGCCAAAGATAGAGAAAGTAAGTGCCGTCAATAAAAATAAAATAGACTATTTATCTGGCATAGTTTGCTTGTGCGATGATAGGGGAAACCCTGTCGGAAAGCCAAACTTTGCAATATCAAGTGATAATAATGATACTGTTTCCGTAAACATAACAAACATATACCTAGAAAGCACTTTGAATACTACAACAGATGGTTTAGTTTATGGATTTTTTGATTTTTCTGCAAGACAATTTTTAGGAAAAAATATATCTTATTCAGAATACCTAGAAAGAAATGGCGAAAATAATATATACATAGCTGTTATGGCTACTGATTATGATGGAAACATTCTATCTGATGATATAGATTTCCGTGGATTTTCTACAATACCAGTTAGTACTGCAAGAGTTCCAAATAAAGTTATATGCCCAGTGTATAACGTCAAGTTTAAGAATAAGGCATCCATAGAAGTATTTAAGCCACAAAATTTCCTAGATAAAAAATCACCATGGTATGTCGGTTTAAGTTCTGGTTCTTTTGTCAGATCAATAAGTATAAATACAAATAATATATACAACGAAAATATAAGCTGGATTAAAAAGTACTCGACTTCCTCATCACCAAACGTTGCCGTAAATGCTTTTTATGATACAACTCAATACACTTCTTCTGGTTGGTCTAATATTTTAGGAAGACCTTATTATGATATACATGAGGAAAAACCAATATTAATTGATTCAAAAACAATAAGATTAAGACAAACACCATTTGCAGTTGTTCACGAACCTTCAAATGATTTAAGGTATTTTGGATCGCCAATAAAACCATTTGTTTTTGCTTATGTAAGAGAGTCAATTTCAGAAAGTTGGTCTTTAATTCAGTATTCTGACATACTATCTTTTGATTCTAACACTGGAATAATTCAATTTAAAAACCCCATAGTTCCTACTGATTATAATTTAATAAAAGTAAATTATTCAGTATATTCTTCATATAGACCAATTAAAGTAATAGGGTCAAAAGATCTTAACTTAAATCCATACTTAGAAAAACAAATGGTTAAATTTAATAAACCAATGTTTTTTTACTTAGAACCAAATAAGGTTGAAATAGTTGGTCAATTTGAAAAACAGAAGGCATATGAAGAAATTGTAGAAAATGAAAATGTATTAAACTATACAGAAGATGCGACCATGTTTGATCCATCGCATCCAAAATATAATCCTTTAGCTGTTTTGCTGTGTACTATTTATATTGTAGATAACGATGTAATGGAATCTTTTGGCCTTAATGACTTAAGATTAAAAGGTGGCGGAATCAACTATAATAAGGATAGTATCGAAGTATTTAGAGATATGCCAAGAGCAAGATCTTTCTGGGATATGTCAGGGCCAGATGGTTATGCATATACTAATGGCGGATATGTTGTGATCCAGCTACCAAGCGCATTGAAACAGTACTTAGGAAATGATAAAATTAAAGAAGTTATATCAAGCGCTTTGACCGCTGGTGTTGTTTATGAGATACAGGATTACGATGGAAACTCTTGGGAGGATGCATAAATGAGAAGCTCTTTACCAGAATATATTCAAACCTATTCATTAGGTTCAAGAAAGGCCGTTTCAGACGTTATTGTCTTGGCTAAAAATGACGTAAGAAGTGCTTCTCAAATAGCAAAATCTTTGAATAATATGTCTTCTCTTAATACGTATAATGGTTTATCAATAAGGCCATATTCGCTAGCTTCCTTTGAAGCTTTTATAGATTTTTTTAGGGATATAAATTTAAAAACTATAGCATATTATGATTCAATGAACACTATAAGTGTGGCCATAAACAGCTATGTAAATGTTCTCAATTCAGAAATTTCAAAGTTAGAAAAAGATATTAATCAACTTCAGATATATGTAGAAAACTATGGTTTTATTTCCGGTGAAGACGATTTATACAATGGTTCTTTTATAGAGACTTTTTCTGATGATTCAAATTCTTACTTAAGGGAGTCTTTTCAGTTCAAGCATTACGATAAAGATGGTTTAGAATTTTTAGAAGCAAATTTAGCTGAAGTTGACATTGTTTCTAATACGCTAAAATCTGGAACCGCGTTTAGCAGTTTAGGTATTACTCCAAAAATTAAAGAATATAAAAATAACTATTCACAATATATATCATCTTCTTCTGATATTTATAATTTATTTTCAGATTCTTCAAATAAAAGCTGGAACACAACAATTAAATCTCCATCTATTATAACTTCAAAAAATGAAGATTTTTCAGAAATAAATTATGATTATAGCCAGATATCAGGAGCTAGCGCCTCACTACTTTTTTCTTTTGAAAATCCACAAAAGATGAATTGCGTAAGGGTTTCTCCTAATTTAGGTGTAGATTTACAGGTTCTTCAGGTTATATTATATTCTTCTGTTAGCCCTACAAATTCAGGGTCAACTGGATCTTCTGTAGATAGTTCTGAAACAAAAATTTATTTGCTAGACTCTCCACTTCTAATAGATGCAGTTAAAGATATCTCATTTACTGAGACCTTAGTTAAAAGTATTAAAATAATATTTAATCAACCAAAATATACTAAGGTATCTAATACATCTAGCATTTATGAAAATCAATCAAAAGTACTAGAATACTATATTGATAAAGTGAGAAAGAGTAGGGCAAACAAACATGATAAGCTTCAAGATATAGTCTACTCTTATTTTACTAAGAGAAATGAAATAGCTCAATTATCATCAAACCCAGATTATATACCAAATTATTATTCTTACAGATATCCATGCGAAGAAACATACTCAAACGCCAATGCGGTCTATGAATTTCTTTCTTCAAAAAATAATTTTGTTGAAATAGATAATAAAAAAGGTTTAAAAAATTCATCAGAGGTTACAAAAATTGTTCAATCTATAGTTTCCTATGTTATTGGAGAAAGATATAGGATGTCGCCAAGTGCATACGTAGCATCAAAACCCAGTGCCGGTTTTGTTGGCATATCTTCAGTGGACTTTTTGAATCCAGCACCGTTGGGCAATATACAATCTCCGCATGGATTTGCTAATCAAGATTTGGATCAATTTATACCTATGCCTGGATTAAGAGAAGTACAGAAGTCATTAACTACGCTGGATAAAGTAAATTATTATGAATACATTTTATCTGTTAAATCTATAAAATTTGGAATAATAAACGCAGTAGATTATAAAAATCAAACTAATAAACTTATTGATAAATCATATTTTATATCTAAGATGATAAACACAAATGGTTATATCAATAATCTAAAAATTAAATCAGATTATTTTATACCAAAAAATGCAAATAACACATTAGATTTAACAACAACAGCGGCTATAGAGTTTGATGTTTCTCTAAATGTAAATGCACAAGTGAATACAGACTGGGTTCCAATTCTTCCAAATGGAGAAAAAGAAGTTGAAGCAGAAAAACTGTTTCCATATGAAGGAAATGGTTTAGTTAAATTTAGGTTTCCAGCAATTAGGTCCAGCTTAAAAGTTTATGAAAATGGCATACTAATGTCTGATACAAGGATTAATAGTTCTGATTCAGATGCTATAACACAAATTAATATTATAGATTACAACAAATCTAATATATATGTAGCCAAATATACCGTAAGTGCGAATTATAATCCCAATGAAATTGACTTTAGTCAAAAATCAATACAGTCTTTTTCCCTTAAAACATATTCTGATAAAGAAGGTTTAGGAGAAAAGCTATCTACGGTAGGCCTTGACAATAGGGCAGAATTATCTTTTGATCCTTATATAGATTACTCTAAGTTCGCTAATCATATATATTCGAGTTCTGCTGGTACTATAGGGTCAAGTGGCACTAGTACATACTCTCCTGTAGCCGTAATATTAGAAGACGGTTCAGCTGCAATTAATTTAACAAACTATCTTCCAAATAAATATGTTAAATATATTCTTCCAATTAACTCAGATACTGAAACATATTTTATACAAAATGGTAATAGTTTAGTCTTCAGTAAGAGTTGTAATAACTTTAAAGTTTATTATGATTATATACCTGAATCTTTAAGGTATAAAGTTGTTTTAAGAAATTTAGATCCTTCTAAGCAGAGCAGCGCATATGTGGACAATATTGTGTTAAAATATCAACAAAAGAATACAGATAATTTTACTAATAAATTATTAAAGGTCGTTTAAAATCATGGCACAATTCTCACCAAAAACATCATCCTATGACACAATAGTTTATAAGGTATCAAAATTTTTTGAAGACTATTATAATCAAAAATTTAAAACATACGAAGAATTTTCTGTGGCATATCAAAAACTTTTACAAGAAGTAGAAGAATCAAACGTAGGTGTTACTGGAAAATATAATCCAATAATAAAACGGACAACCACCTAGCTCTTCTCAAATACTAGAGTTTGCAAGAGATATAACAGCCGATTCTGCGATTATGGCAAGGCAAATGGATTATCTTTTAGCAAAAACAATTAGTTCTTTTAACTTGTTTCAGTCAGAAATAGATAAAGAATCAAATAATATAAATAGAATTAATTCAAAAATAAAAGTACTGCAGCTATACTCAAAGAGTACCAGTGAAGATATATATTATCTTGGTGATTCTTTTGAGAATTTTGAGAATGTAGATTTAACAGCAAAATATACTGCACCAATCAGCATTGTTACAGAAGGCCACCTGTCTCTTCCTGTTATATCTGGATCTGTTTGGCCAATAGAAAATATTTCCATTAAGGAAAAAGATGAGAACAATAATGTTCTTTCTAATGGAACTTCTGGAAACTATCATATGGCATTAAAGCAGTCTGTAAATACGGAAAAAGAAAAAGAAAACCCTGAAGACTATAAGTATATTTTTGAAAATACAGTGGTTAACAATTTAGGCTACATATATTTTGATACAAATCCAAATACATATTTTGAATATGAAAAATTGAAAGTTTCAAATTTAAATGGACCTGAGTATGACTATGAGTTTAGCTACTCAAAAACATATAATAATACCAGTTCTTTTGTTCCGTGGAACAACGCTTCAGACGATCCATTAAAATTAACTCTAGATCTAGAAAGAACTGCAACTGCAGATCTACCTGCAAACTGCATAAATATACTTCCATTTTTTGGATATGACAACAATGGAATATCTAGTGTTAAAGTATCAAGTATAGTTTTGGAAAGTTTAGAAAATAATCAATTAAAAAAAGAAGAAATCTTATCAAGCCCTATAGTTATAGGGTCAACTGTAGTTCCATTTGGTGTAAAAAATTCCAGTAATTATTTTTATAGAAAAGCAAATATAAAGTTTTCTCATAGAAATCTAATAAAAGCTTCTATAACATTCATTCAAGAAAACCCAACACCAATATCTGTAAAGCATGCTTACTGGACTGTATCTAAGGTTTTGGGGTCATTTGATTTTGTCAATTCAAAGGATTATATAGAATTCAATAGATCAGAAAGAGGTATATCTCCAGCTGGAGTATGGGTTAGTGGAGCTAGATTTAATCCAAGTTTAATTAAATCAAAAAGCGAACTTTCAAATATATCAGGCTTAGATTCAGCAGTAAATAACTTAGTGCCGTCAGTACTAAGTCCAGAGTCTGTTAATTCTTCTTCTACTTCTAGGTCAGTAAAGTTTACTGGAGACAGCAATATTTCCTATGACTATTATGTAATGAAAGTATTAGATAAGAAAAATAAAAAATATGTTTACATAGATTATCTAAAGTCTTTAAATGAAGATGAGTACGCATATGAGAAAAAATTAGTTCCATCCAATAAAACAATTTTTGATGATTGGTGGCCAGCATCGTATAAAATAGTTGGCTATGATAAAGCAAATCATGATGGAAACGAAGTTCCTAAAAAGTTTTTTACAGGACTAAATGGAAATCCAGATGATCCAAAATGGGAAGCTTTGATGCTACCGTACGCTTCTAATCCATCTTATGTTCCTTCGCCGGGTACAACTGAAGTACCAGAAGAAATATTTGATTGGTGGATGATTAAATTTAAATTAACAGGCGTGCTAAAAATGCCTACATATATTGGAACAAGTAAGCCAGCTTATTATCTTGGTGATCTTTATAATATATCTAATTCAGATATATCTTATGAAAAAATAGAAAGAACAACACCAGTAAAAGTTAACTACAGCGTTTCTCTTTCTAAAAATTATGAAATTTTAACACATGGAAAAGAGTATAACTCAAAAACCATTGAAGCCAAGAGATGGTCTATAGGAATAAGAGATATTTCTATCGATTCAGAAGTTTATCAAAATTCTTCCGAAATGATCTCTAAGGCATATAACTTTCCTTATCCAGTAGAGTACCTAATGCTTTACTCTGATTATAAGATTCCAATGAACCAATCAAGCTCAAGTCAAGAAATAGAACCCATATCTTATTATATATCCATTGATGATGGATCTACTTGGAACCCTATATCTCCAGCTGAAAATCCATTTAATTCAGAAATACCAGAAATATATTGTTTTAACAAAAACATATCCGACAACTTAAGATTACCAGGCGTAGCTTATATAGACACAGCTTCTCAAGTAAACTCATTAAGAGTAAAAATTGTATTTAAAAAACCATACAATACAAACGGAACACCAATTGTTAATTACTATCAATTAGCAGCAAAAGTTAAAAGGTTATAATATGATAGAAGATATTCAAAAAATAAGATTTTTAAATAATCTATATAAATCTTACTACGCCTACGGCAAAGAACTTGATGAGATTTCTATCAAGAGATTATATAGTACATACTTTAGGGAAAATCCAGCTGGATCCCCTCTTTCATTGGATGTAGAACTTCTTAGATCTAGTTCGGTAGCAAATATTGATTATATAAACAATATAATGGCTAGAGCTTTATTTAATATGGATGTTCTTTATGATTCAACTTACGAATCCATAGAAGATCTTTATTCAATTGTTACTTCATTAAATAATAGAATAAACTCCTTAAGAGCTAAGAGAACATCTTTAGAAAAAAAGATTGATGACTATATCTTTGCTATAACAAATAGCGATGGCTACTACGCATCTTTTTCAGAAGAGTTTACGGATATAACAGGAATCGATACAAAGTATTCAAGTGTATATTTAGACACTGATTCAAAATCTATATCCTTAAGTTCTATTAGTTCCGGTTCTTTTAATCAAGTAGGAAATAATACTTCAAAATCTAATAATATAAAATACAGTGTGTTTTTTAATGGTAATTCAATTAAGTCAAACGTAGATGCCGGCGAAAACGCTTCTTTAATCTTTGATGGTTTAAGTGATACGTATTGGAAATATACTCATGTTTCAAATTCGCCAGGTATATGTTCCATTAGACTTGATATAACTCCATATTCATCATCTTCTATATCTAAAATATTTGGAAGAATTTCTTCAGATAAGAAAATAAATATAATGTTACAAGTTAATTCAAATTTTGAAACAGGTAATGAGGCGCCTGTTTATTCAGCTCAGTCAGAAAATGATTTTGATAATTTTGTTTTTCAATTTGAACCAGTAAATCTAAGTTCAGCATCTATATTCTTAATTAAGAATGAACCAGATAGGCTTGTTAAATCTGGAAATAGCATTTCATATGAGTATGACTTTGTTGTTAGAGACATAATTTTATCTGGAATGTATTACGATTTAAATGGTGTTTATGTTTCTAATCCAATAAATATTTCCTATGAGAATAGTAAAAATATAATAGACTCAGTAGCTATTGACGTAACAGCTCAAAACCATGCTAGTAATGATCTCCAGTACTTTATAGCAAAGGACAACCCATCTGCTTCTTCTTTGGATGACTTTCAGTGGATTCCTATATCTCCATCAAATGAGTTAAATAAATCTTACCCAAAAACAGTTTCTTTTAATGGGTCAAATTTAGTATATAAAACAATATCCGAAAACCAAAACAACTCTAACGAAATTATAAAGTATTTTTCTAATGCCGAAGAAACTAATTTACCAGGATTTGAAAATATATCAATATACAGAATAGGAAAGATAGATAAAGATACAAATCCAATTGAACCGGTTATACTAGAGGGTTATAACAGGTTTATTTGGCACAAATATCAATATGAAGATGGGCTATGCTCCAACCTTTCAAGGTGGAAAGATGAAGTCTTAACAGATATGAAGTCTAGTGTTGTTACTTCTTCTTCTCAAATTGGAAATACCTCTTCGTTCTGGACAGCTCCTTCAATAGATGAAGGCGGAAGTGTGTATATATCTTTTGATATTCTGATGTCATCAAATGTTAATGTCCAAAAACTTATAACTAAAAATGATGACTATAGCTTTAATTGGGATATGGCTATTTACTTAAATGGATCGTTAATTAAAAAAATTAAGCCAGGTGTCAGCCAAGATAATATTGAATGGAATTTTAAAGAGGGAATTAACAACATAATAATATGCATAGATGCACAACCAAAAACAACGTCAACTTCTAAATTGGGCTTGTATGGATCTTTTACTCTAATGCAGCAGAGTAGAATATCTGAATACGGTCTTGTATATCAAAAATACTTATCCTATATAGCACCTGAAGTATTTAAAAATAATAATGGAATAGTCAATGACAGTTTTAGTATTGCAACAATAGATACAGAAAAGTATATTATTTCAAATAGAAATATCTTGTATGGATCTAGGTTCTATTATTATTTAAATAATACTGAATCTATAGTTGATTCTATTAGAGTTAGGATAAATATGAGAAGGAATTCTTTTAGCCCTAAGTCTTCTCCAATTGTTACTTCTTATAGAGTTAAATTTGGAAGATCTGAAAAACTAAGTGAAACAGTATCTTTGATACCATCTGAAATACTTAAGTCTAGATCTTAAAGGAAAAATAATGTCAACATACTTTTACAGCGAAAATGATAAATCAAAAAACATATATCAACCATTGTTTAATAGGTCTAGACAAAAATACAGAGGCCCAAGAGAATCTGAAATTCAAAATCTTGAACAGGATCAAATCTTAGTTGATATAGCTAGGTTAAAAAAGAGAATAAGTGAGCTAGAAAACGTGTTATTGGAAATGTCAGAAAGTTTTTATTTTCATAATTCAGCTACTCCAAACATAAACTCAGCAACACCTTTTTACGACATAGAATACAAAAAGTATGAAGATGAAGAAAGTTCTTATTACTTATCAGAAGATACAGTAAGTCTTTCTTCTCAACTTTTTAGGCTATATAAAAAATTAAACTTATTAGAAAATCAGGAGATATAATGTCTGAATTAATCAATACAAAAAAAAGAACTAATCAGTATTCTGGAAACTATAGTTCAACAGAATACAACAGTAGAGTAGAAGAAAATTACCAAGATCTAGTTTACCTATATAATAAATACAATGTTCTTGACAAAAAGATAGATGAAACATTTAATAGGGTCGCTACAGATCATGTATTTATGTCTAGATATATTAAGGATATTCTAGAAAGAATTAAGGCTATAGAAGCACAAGAAAAAATGATGTCAATACATTCATATAGCCAGATAGATAACGCTAGATTTGCAAGTAATGAAGATTACGCAATTTCTTCAGGTGAACAATTAAGTTTTAATTCGATATATAACTACCTAACTTTGCCAGAGATAACTGGATCTTCGGTTTCTCTTTTAAAAACATATAACTCACTAAACGATCAGGTCATACCTGATTACATAAACTTAAAAGTAGTTCCATTAAACTCCGCTGATGGCGCCGGCGCTTTAATAGATACAACTCCACCATATTATTGCTTATATGATAGGCACGATAGAGTCTGGAGACGTTCAGTGGTAGTAGATGAGCCAGTAATCAACGGTGCACTGATGTATTTTTATATAAAAATTCCACAAAACTCGATAAACCAAAAGATAAACACACTAATGTTAAGCCCGTATCCATCTAACTCTGTAGATATTATTAGTATTGAATATACTCAAAATCCAAATCCAATTTTGTCTGATGGAGATTCATGGAAGCCAATCAACGAAAAGTCACTATACAACAACGATCCAAGTGCAGTTGGATACGTGGCGCCTGGAGGCTGGGTTAGAAGTACAGTTTCAGACGCTATCCTTTCTTCTGGTCCACTATATTTTAATTTTAATGTCGCACAAACTGACACAAAACCAGTAACTGCTCTAAGAATAGCAATGAGACAGAGAAATTATATTAAAGAAAATGGTAAATATATATATACTTATGGTCTATCAGATTTAGATGTTAGAGTAAATAAACACATGCCCACAGGAAAAGCGTTTATTAAATATATGGCTCCTGAAGATACTTTAATTTTTACTGTTGATTCTGTTACGCCAAAAATATACAATGTACCATTAAGCTTAATTGACAACATATTTACTTATAGGGTTATTTATCCAACTTCTTCAGGTGGATATAGTTTGTCGCCACAAGGTGGGTCTTCTAACGTTTGGATAGAGGTTTCTTTGTCCAAAACTGAAACAGGAGATGTGCCAATTATCAGTGATCTAATTGTAAATTATAGTTAATTCCATTACTATATAAATAACCAATTATTTTAATTAAGGAGTAGAAATGGCTACATTTTATGACGGACCAAGACCAGTTTTAAAGGGTAGAAATACCTCACAAATGGTTAACCCATATAAGGGTACAGCTGGAACGTATTCTTTTTATCCACTATTTAGCACTTCCCATGTATTAGATGGGGCTCCTGATAATCATCATGTACCAGGTACTGGATACCACCCAGGAAACGTGCTGTTGTCGCAGTTGTTTAATGGTACAAATCTGTATGTTCATCCATTGTCTGGAACATTCCCTAATGGTAAAGCTACATATGATGGAGCAAGATTTAAGCCACTTGAGTACAAGGGCCTTTCAACAGCAAAAGCATTTTCCACAGGCTACGGACACGCAGTAGATAGAGCTAGTGACTATGCTCTTTATAGCAATTATAAGTTTGATGGAGTAACATCAGCTAACGTATTTGCCAGCGGTTTTGGTCACGCTCAAAGAACTGATGCGCAAGGTGCAGCTGCCTCTTTTGGATTATTCATACCAGACGAGAAGCATGGTGTCCCAAGTGCTATAGTATTTACCAGTGGTTATGGTCAAGCTAACACAACTGGAGACTATGGTCGTGAAAAAATTAACGAATGGGTTGGCGTCCCATCAGCAAAAGCTCTATAAATATTACACTCAACCAATAAAGCTAGAAAAAGACGAAAGAATTTCTGGATCATATGGTTGGTTAGTTTTATTTCTTGGCGTTTTAGCGTATGACACATACGCTATTAAAACTAAAAAAATAGAAACATTAACTAGAGCTTTTTGGAGATCTACTGAAAATCCAGCCAAGAGTATAGTTCCAGTAGGTGTATGGTTACTTTTAACATTTCATCTTCTAGGAGAAAAAAAGTTAAGAAGAAAAATAACGGAGGAAATTTAATGACTAAACTTTATAAAGATGTTTTAGAAAGAGCACTTTGGACAGCGGTTCAAACATTTATAGCAGTTTGGACGGTTGGAGATATGCAGTCTGCAAAAGCTGCAAGTGTTGCTGCTATAGCTGCATCTCTTAGCGTAATAAAAGGCTTCGCTGCAACAAAAGTGGGAGATAAGGACTCAGCTGCTACTCTAAAATAGTTCATTAAGCATCCAGCAAACCGTTGTTTCTGATATAATATCTGAAAGCGGTAAAGATAGATCCCGCCAATTTTGGCGGGATTAGTCTTTTATGGCAAAGTTTTTTATAGGTTTTTCGAAAATTAGATAGGTGAATGTATGTCAGATCTTTTAGATAGAGTAATAAAAGAAAATACTCTACCTCTTGAGTTAGCAGAAGACTACTTAAAAATATATGTCGCAGACATAGAGTGGAAAACCCATATAAATAAGTTATGGAAGAACTTTAGTAATAAAAAAATAAGCGATGAAGAATGTAAGACATTAGTTAAAAAAGCAATAAGCTGTGCCGTTCTTCTTCCAAGTCTAGAAAATACTCAAATACCAGATCCACCTCAGTCTCTATTGTTTTGGTGTACTGCTTGGGCTCAGTTTAATGAAAGAGATTGGTTTGAGCTGTTTAAAGAAACAGTAGAAAAAGATATTTCTATTAAGAATAATAGAAAAAAAATAATAGAAGCTGGAATAATAGATCCAATAGACTACTCACCTTTAACTAGGCAGGCCTATAACTGGCTTTACGATAAAGCCGAATCTAGTGGAGCTATCAATGAGTCTAATAAAGATATTGTTATAAAGAAGCTTAAAAATATTGTTACAATCTATGGTGGAACAGTGATATCTAGCATTTTTGTTAGTCATCCACAAAATATAGAAAAAGTTACAAATTGGAGAAGTGCATACTTCTTTGAGAAAGAAATACACAAAGTATATTCTATGGAAAAAATCCTGAAAATAAAAAACATGGAATTTACAAAAACTAATCCAAACTATATTAAAAAATATAACAAACTAACAAATACAAATAAGTAAAAATAAGGAGAAAATTGTAATGTCAGAAGAAATCGAAAACGGAAATCCAGATCTAGTTCCTATATCAAATAAATCATCAATGTTTATGTTTAGGTTAACAGATGATTTTGTTGATTCATATAGAAGTAAAGTGCCACCATTTGGCTATAGGGACGCTGGAGGAAACTCTGTTGGCGAAATAACATTTCTTCGTACATATTCTCGTCTAAAAGAAGATGGGAAAAAAGAAACATGGGTAGATGTATGTGAGCGTGTAATTAATGGAATGTACTCATTGCAAAAGGAACACTGCAAAAAGAATAGACTTCCATGGAATGACGCAAAGGCCCAAGCTTCGGCTAAGGAAGGATTTGATCGCCTGTTCAACCTAAAATGGACACCACCAGGAAGAGGCTTATGGGCCATGGGTACAAATATAGTTAATATACAAAAAAACTCAGCTGCCCTACAAAACTGTGCATTCGTATCAACATCTGAAATGACAAAGCTGAATCCTTCTAAGCCATTTGCGTTCCTAATGGAAGCATCAATGCTTGGCGTTGGAGTTGGATTTGATGATAAGGGAGCGGATAAAGATTTTAATATCTATGAACCAGTAGGAGAGCCAGTAACTTATGTAATCCCAGACACTAGAGAAGGATGGGTTGAGTCTTTAACTTTGGTTCTTAATTCTTACCTAAAAGAAAATCAACCTAAATACTCTTTTGACTACTCACAAATAAGACCATCTGGAACTCCAATCAAAACATTCGGAGGTGTAGCTGCTGGTCATGAACCACTACTTAAGCTTCATAATCATATTGAAAAGATGTTTTCTGGTAGAGCTGGATCAAAGCTTACAAGAGTTGATATAGCAGACATTGGAAACTTAATTGGAGTTTGTGTTGTTTCTGGAAACGTAAGAAGATCTGCTGAGCTTTTAATAGGTAGATTAAATGATGAAAAGTTCTTAAACTTAAAAAATAAAGATGAATTTCCAGAAAGAAATTCCTATGATCCAAACAATCCAGGATGGGGATGGATGTCAAACAACTCTGTTGAAACAGAAGTTGGTGCTGACTTAACCCCAATAATAGAAGGTATATCTCTTAATGGAGAACCAGGAGTTATTTGGATGGATGTTTCTAGAAAGTATGGAAGACTTATTGATCCTCCAAATAACAAAGACCATAGAGTTGCTGGCTATAACCCATGCGCAGAGCAATCGCTTGAATCATATGAGTGCTGTACACTTGTGGAGACTTATCTTGGCAGACATGAAAACCTAGAAGATTATAAGCGTACCCTTAAGTTTGCTTACCTATATGCAAAAACTGTAACTCTTCTTCCAACACATTGGGAAGAGACAAATGCAATCATGCAACGAAACCGCAGAATTGGAACATCAATGTCTGGTGTTGCAGACTTTGCGGATAGACTTGGTATGCCAGTTCTAAAGGAATGGATGAACCAAGGATACAAAACAATTCAAAGATACGATAACGTATACTCTGAATGGCTTGGTATTCGTGAGTCAATAAAGATGACAACCGTTAAGCCGTCTGGGACAGTTTCTATTTTGGCTGGAGAATCACCAGGAGTTCACTGGACGCCTGGTGGCAAGTTCTTTAATAGAACAATTAGATTCTCTAATGAAGATCCAATGTTACCACTTTTTAGAATGGCAAACTATGTAGTTGAGCCGGCATCTGAGTCGCCAGATACAACTTCTGTGGTTTATTTCCCTATAAAATCTCAAGCAGTTAGGTCAGAAAAGGACGTAACAATTTTTGAGAAAATGGCTTTAGCCACTACTGCACAAAGATACTGGTCGGACAATTCTGTTTCTGTTACCATTTCCTTTAACAAGGAAACAGAAGCCCAACACGTAGGTACCGTACTGCATATGCATGATGGTCAGTTAAAGTCTGTATCTTTCTTGCCAAGTGGAAACGACACCTACCCACAAATGCCATATACGCAGATTACAGAAGAGGAATATACAACAGCTTCAATGTCTTTGTTTCCTATAGATCTTACTGGAGTCTACGCTGGAATGGCAGCAGACGCTATAGGTGAACGCTACTGTACTACAGACTCATGCGAGATTAAATTTATAAAAGAAGTTAATAGTTGATAGAAAATGAGCGATAATAATTTTGAAGATAAGTTTTTTGATATAACAAAAAATGAACATATTGATAATGTAGACGTTATTCTTAATGAAGAAAAAATAAACTATGCAAAAAATTATCTTAATATTATCAACTCATTAAATCAACTTATAGTACATATAAGCGCAATGACAATTGACCTTCTTAATGATCCTACGTTTTCTCTAGATAAAGAAATATGTGATATGATAGATGAAGCATTTGTTATGTCGGAAGATCTAACCGACTTAATAATAAAAAATTATTATTCTATATCAATAGATGATTTTGAAGAAGTTAATGGTTTCATAGAGGACGAGTATGGAGATGATGAAGGAAACGGCAACTACGGAGAGTACTAAAGATTTAATTGAAATTGAATCAAATATAGTTTCTGGCGTTGATGATGAATACAATAGAGTTATACAAGTACTAAATAATGGATATGTAAGATTAGTTGATCATATGGGTTCAGATGTCTCAGTCGCAAATGCGGCTAGGGCCTCCTTTGCTAAGGAGAATCCAACAAAAGATCTAACTACCTCAGATGCTAGATTAATCAAATATCTAGCTAGAGAAAATCATATGTCTCCTTTTAGGCACGCTTTTATAACCCTGGAGTTCAAAGCCCCATTAATGGTTGCACGACAGCATTGGAAATATGTAGTTGGTTCAGATCATACAATGGATTCATGGAATGAGTCTTCAAGAAGATATATAACAATGGATCCAGACTTCTATGTACCAAAACCAGATGAATGGAGATTAGCTCCAGAGGATAAGAAGCAGGGTTCTGCAGGGTTAATGTCACCTTGGGATGGTTCTATATTTACTGAACAGCTAAAAAGACTAATAGAAACAAGCGAAGCTTTGTATAATATGGCATTAAGTAGCAATATAGCTCCAGAGCAAGCAAGACTGTTTCTTCCAGCTTATGCAATGAATGTTGTATATAGGTGGTCTTGCAGCCTACAGTCTGTAGCTTTGTTCTTGTCACAAAGACTAGCAGAAGATGCGCAAAAGGAAATACAACTTTATGCCGATGCGGTGTACAGATTAGTTCAACCTTTGTATCCAGTTTCTATAGCATCTTTAATAGGGGTAGAATAATTGATTTTAAATATACTTAAAATAATATTAATTACATTATTGATGAATTGGTTAATTTCGCTTCATTTTTTCTTGCAGTCAAATATGAATAACAAAAAAATCAAAAATCAATTGATCACAATATGCCTAGCCATAGGGGCTTTGGTGCCGGCAATATTTATATATTTATGAATGTAACAAAAAAAGACAGACAATTTATTGAGCTATGTTCAGCTGCATCTAAAATTTTTTCTACTTGTGCAAAAAAACAATACGCAGCTATTCTAGTTGACAATTTAAATCACATTGTTGGATTTGGATACAATGGTGGGCCATCAAATCACGATCACTGTAATGAAGGTGGCTGTCCAAGATATAATGAAAATAGCGAAAATGGATCGTCTTATGATAACTGTATTGCGATACATGCAGAAGCAAACGCTATAATACATAGCGATTATTCTTCTAATGCAGAAAGATTATATGTAAATGGACCACCATGCTTTTCTTGTGCTAAACTGATTGCAAATAGTAAAATTAAAAAAGTATATTATATTACTGATCCAAATTATACATATATAAATTGGAATCAAATAAAAAGTTTTTTACAAAAATCAAATGTTGAAACGATAGAAGTTTTATGGCAGCATCAAAATTAAATTATATAGTTCTTTACGAAGGAATAAGCCAAGTATATGGATGTTCCTCAAAGAAGATAGCAATAGAAAGCCCTCCTCCAGCTGGAGTTGGACAAGATAAGAAAAAAATATATTTTATAACATTAGAACCAGATACTAACAATTTATGTATACACAGAGTAGAAGAAAATGAGTAAAAAACAAACAGAAAAAAAGAAAGTAATCTTAAAATTAAAAGCTCAAGAATCCTATATTGTAGCTGATTCTGAATTTTTTATTAGAATAGCTGAGTCATTAGAGTTATTGGCTAAATTATCAGAAGATAAAAACCAAAAGACGCAACATACAAACAACGCTAACTTTATAAGAAACAATTCTTATACTAATGTTTTTAATCCTCAAATAAACGATTACGAAGATTGGGATTAGCAAATATGATAGATCTATGTGTGGTAAATCACAACACCCGAAGACTAATGCAACGCTTTTTGGACGAGTTGCATAGTGATTTAGATAGTCCAAATGGCGCGCTCAATAAAAATTGGAACCTACATATTACAGATAATGATTCTACTGATGATTTTGTAGAGTTTATAAGAAATAATGGTCATACTTATCATATAGATAATTTATTCTTAAGAAAGAATATAGGTTATTCAGCAGCGTGTAATTATATGGCTAGTAAGACTAGCGGAGATATAATAGGCCTTTTAAATTCTGACGTTTGGATGACAAGCTCTGATGTACTTAAGATAGAAAAAATATTTAATGATAATCCTGATATCCATATTCTTGGTCCAAAACAAAGAGACGAATACGGAAGAGTAACTCACGCAGGAATTACTGGAACAGGCTCTAAGCCAGTAATGAGAGGGTGGATGGTATCAGACAAAGACGATAGTATGTTTAGAGATAGAATTGATTGCGTATCAGTTTCTGGATCAGCTTACTTTATTAGAAGAGAAGTTTGGAATGCAATGACTAACAATGCAGATTTTAGAAAGCTACATCCGGAAGCTCTTGGGGCGTTCTTGCCTACCCCTCATTATTATGAAGAAACTTGGTGTTCATATTTTGCTAGACACCTAGGATACAATGTTGTTTATGATGGTTCAGTGTCAATAGGTCACAGTTGGCATGCATCATCAGCAAAACCAGGAGAGGGTGTAAGTCATGTCGATCATTACTTTCCAATCTCTAGGGAAATATTCAGAAAAGCATGTGATCATTTTGGAATAGAAAGAGATTAAATATGAGCGATAAATTAAACCCGTGGATATATAACGCAGAAGTAAAAAAAATAGTTGATGGTGATACATTTGATATTGTTATTGACTTAGGATTTGATACTTTACGCAAAGGAAGAGTTAGATTGTATGGGGTTAATACTCCAGAGAGTAGAACTTCTAATTTAGAAGAAAAAAAACAAGGACTTGCGGCAAAAGAATTTACAGAACAATGGCTAGCAAAAGCAGATAATTGGGTTAAGATAGAAACTATTATTGATAAAAACGAAAAATATGGTAGAGTCTTAGCTAAAGTTTGGGATAAAGATGGCAACTGTTTAAATACTGATATAGTTGCATCAGGCCTTGCTAGAGAGTATTATGGTGTTGGAGATAAGACATGGACGGAATTTAAAAAGGACAAGTAGTGCAAACATTTTTGCCATATAATGATTTTCTTCATTCAGTAAAAGTATTAGATTATAAAAGATTAGGAAAACAACGTGTTGAAACATTTCAAGTTCTTAACATTTTACTCGATAGAACGCCTACGAAAGGCTGGAGAAACCATCCAGTTACTCGTATGTGGACTGGTTATGAAGAAGCGCTGAAGTTATATCAAAACTTTACCATAGAAGAATGGATCAAAAGAGGATATAAAAATACTATGCAGCTAGAAAAAATAGACATGCGTAATATTAAACTTCCACCATGGTTTGGTGACGAACAACTACATAGATCTCATAGGTCTAATTTACTTAGAAAAGATTATGAATATTATTCTCAGTATTTTGACGAGCCGTCAGATTTAGAGTATTATTGGCCAGTATGAGTATAACAATTTATCTCGCAGGTGCCATGGACTATGTTGGCGATTATGCAAAAGGGTGGAGACAAGAAGCTACATTCATGTTAAATCAACGTGGCTATAAAGTACTTGACCCAACGTCTATTCCTGAAGAAGATGGTATGAGCGCAGAAGAAATTGCACAAAAAAATCTCTTCATGCAGAAGAATTCAGATATACTTCTGGTAGAATACATGCTAGAAGACAGAGCGTATATAGGAACTGATTTTGAAATGGCTTGGGCAAAGCTTCATGGTCAGCCTTCAATCGTTATGTGTTCTAAGCAGAATAAAGATCGTCCATATATGAAATATATGGCAACAAAACTTGCAGAAGATCTGCAAGATGCTATAGAATATATAGCAGTACATTATCCAATTAACTAAAAAGGAAAAGGTAAATATGTCAGATAATAAGTTCAAGTACTTTACTGTTGAGTCACTTGTTGTAGTTAAGGCTAACAACAAGACAGACGCAGAGAAGCTTGCGATGGGCCGTAAGGGAGTCCAGGGTGAAGTCATCCTTAAGACAACCGATGTCGAGCGCATTTCAGCAGTTGAAGCACGTAAGCAAATCGAAATCTGATTTTAATTAGATATAACCAGTTAAGTGAGGGAGTAAGTTCTTTTACTCCCTCACTTAACTATATTGGAGGCAATTATGATATATGGTTTAATGGTAGGAAGAAACGAAGAGGGTAGATATCTAGAAGAGGTTCTTTCTAGATTATCTAATCAAGTTGATCAGATAATATTTACTGATGACTGTTCAACGGACTCTACTCCAGAGATTGCAAGTAAGTACGCAAAAGTGTATTCTACTTCTGAAAATCTTTTTATAAAACACGAAGGCCAATTAAGATCTGAAGCTTGGGCAAATCTCTCTAAGCATGCAAAACCAGGCGATTGGATTGTTGCAATAGATGCAGATGAAAAGATTTATACATTAGATAATTTTAGTCTTGAAGACGTCCTAAAAAGATCTCCTTATGATGTGGTTAACGTCAAAAGATATGAGATGTGGAATGAAGAGGGATATAGAGTCGATAAGATGTGGGCCCCTCACAATACCATGAGAATATTTAGGTTTAGTGAAGGCGGAGTTTATTTAGATAAAGTATTAGCCTGTGGTTCTGAGCCAACTTATGTTTTTGATTGGGTAAGAAAGAGAAACTTTTGGCTAGACTCTAGTATAATAATGCAGCACCTTGGATACTTAAAAGACGAGGATAAGCAAAGTAAATATAATAGATATACAACAATAGATAATGGGCAATTTCATAATATTAATCATATAAATTCAATAAAAGACGATACAACAGTATTGATACCTTGGGGTATCTTTGGAGATAAAAAGGTAGATTTAAAATGAAAACTTTAGGTGCAAAAGAAACGATCAAACAACTTACATATAGAATGTCTAATAATACTAGATTTGCATATGTAAATTTTTCTAAGTCCGCTCTACTAGCAGCTTCTGGTAAGATTTCACCAGAAAAAAGACCACCAAAAATGTTTACTAAATCAATTATTAATTCTATTCAAAATACAGATAAGAATTTCATGAAGTCTGTTCCGCACTTTATGCTGGAGAATAATGAAGGGTTTGACATTAAGTCAATTCCAGGGATAGATAAATCTATCATTTATGATGGCGGTATGTTTGAATATTACTTCTTAAATAAAAAAGATATCTTTGATTCTTTTACTAATTTTTATATTAAGAATTCTAAAAATTTAGTAATTTCTTTTCATGATAAAAAAGTATCCCAAAAGATAATAGGAACACCAACTCATCATATTCATGTTCCATATAATGATTTTTATGAGAAGTTAGATTCAGTAACTCAGCAGGTTATGGAACTAGAAGGCCAAGTTGATTATTGCATACTTGACTGCCCAGTATTATCTTCTGCCTTAGCAAGTAAGATATGGCAGAACTCTAGTATGTCAATATTAGATTTTGGAAAAGTATTTACAATATCTAACAAATAAACTATAATGGAAAACTCTAAAAAAGTTTCCTTTGACGAAGACGATGTTCAGTATATGACTGATCTTTTGTTGGAAACTTCTATGTCTTTAACCGATATAGCAAAAGAGCTAAATTGTTCTATCAGTTTTTTAAATAAAAAAATAAACCAATATGGTTTAAGCTGGTTAAAAACAAGTCATAAAAAAATGTCAAGAGGCCAGTCGGCTCTTACATTAATAATGCAAAAGCTTCTTCCAAATGAGGAAATAGTAAATGAATATCATTTAGGAGATAGGCTTAAGCTTGATGTTTATTGTCCTAAATATAAAATAGGTGCAGAGTATCATGGTCGTCAGCATTTTTATTTTACTGGCAGATTCTTTTCTTCAAAAGAAGAATTTGAAGAGTCAATAAAAAGAGACGAGAAAAAGATAGAAAGATGTAAAGAGTTAGGTATAGCTTTAATTGTATTTAGGTATAATGACAAGCTAACAGAAGATTCAGTTTACGATAGAATAATACAAGCCATAAGAGAAAGCCCTGTAGACACCACAACCAAAATTAAAAAACCAAGTATTTCTCAGAATAACTATTATCAAGAAAGAAAAAAGAGATATAATGATAGTAAGAAAAAAAGATACAAAGAGTTAAAGAAGAAAAATGACCGCCGAAGAAAAAACAAATAGTTATCCAATTGAGTATCAAATATTTGCCCTATGCTTGAGAAAAGATGGGGCAATTAATTTTTTTAGTGAAAATTTAAATCCAAGTATAGTTGGAATTAATCACGGAGAAAATGGAATATATGAGTTCTACAATGCCTTAATTGCTTATCATAAAGCGACAAAGTTAAATATAGTAGATCCAATTGCATTTAAATCTTGGCTTCAAACAGAAACAGAGATATATGAAGCTCTTGGTGGTGAACCAGGAACTGATGCAATGTTTTCTATTTTAATGAAAATGGATCTTTCAAGCTCTGAATCTATATTAAAACTAATAGAGCATAAAGCAAATAAGCGCAAGCAAATAGATTACCTGCAAGAACTACAGGTTTTAATTACCCAGAAAAATAATAAGTCAGACGAAGACATAGAAAGAATTTCAACTCTAACTCAAAAAATAAGAGAGTTAGAAAGTCAAATTAACTATAATCCATTAGAAAATATAACCACTGCCGTAGACATTTCATCTAGGGCAGAGCAGCTTTTAATTATTCCAAACTTTCTTCCAACTCAATTTAAAGCCTTGAATAGGGCTATGGGATATACTGATGAGGGCGGGTTTTTTAAGGGCGCAGTTCATGCAATTATAGCTCCATCAGGAAAAGGTAAGTCAACATTTGCAAAGTGCCTAGTTAACAACTGGGTAGATAATGGCTATTCCGCATTATATGTTAATTTTGAGGAAGCTATTTCTCACTGGGAAAGAGTTTTAATGACTCAAATTATTGGAGAAAATGTATACTCAGAGGCAAAGAAATGGACAGAAGAACAAAAGTCAGCACATCTAAATAAGTTCAAAAAGAAAATGGAATCTTGGGGAGAAAGATTCATGGTTAGACATGATCCAGATACTCCATATTTTGAGGACTTAGAAAGATGGCTAAGAGATATCATGGGCCATAATTCAAAACTGCCAGATGTTATTGTTATAGATACAATACAATCAATGTTTACAAGAGGCGGAAAAGGTAAACCTAGATGGGGCGAATTCGAAGAGATGATGGTTCGTCTAGAAAAATTAGCAAGAGACATGAACTGCGTATTAATAATAACTGCTCAAGAAAATTCAAATAGAATGAAAGAAAAAAGAGAAGTAGTACAACAGTCTGATACTGGCGGATCTTTGGCAATTCAACAAAAATGTGCGGTTACAATATTTATAACCGATAAGAAGCTAGCATCTGGAGATGAGTCTGAAGAGGACTACGTTATGCAGCTTCAAATACCTAAGAACAGAATAACTGGATCAACTTTTGTTTATGATCCACCACTAGTTAGGTATAATGATACAACTAAATCTTACGAAGAATATGAAGTCGTAACAGATTCTAGTTATGATAGTTCTTCAATATTGGATGATTTATTAGGAGGAGACTTTTCTTAATGGTAAAACTTAAAACAGCAGCTATAAAAGACTTTCAAACATGTGAACTACTATATGATTATAGGTACGTGCAAAAAATTCCGGAAGCTATCGTTAGTAGAAATATAATAACAGAAAAATTTGAAAATACATTAAAGAATGTAATAAATTTTTATTTATATAAAAAACAAAGTGGATCTACCCCATCATATTCTGCCCTATTGAATAGATGGGAAAAGCTTTGGTTTCCAAAAGATACTTCAGCTCAAGATATTATTAACGATAAACACGAAAGTGCCTATGGAAACATGTCAAGCTTAACGACAAAAGCTGCATCTATACTTCTATCGTTTTGTAATTTCTTTGAAGATGAATCCATAATTCCCATTGGAATATCTGAAGAATATAATGTTCCTGTAGGTAATTCTGTTCTTATTGATAATTTTGATTTAATTTTTTCTAAACAAAATAAAATATATGTAATAAAATGGGTTTTTAATTATAAAGATTCTCATCATTATTTATACAATTTTGATTTTATATCAATGTTTTATGCCTACGGTCATAAAAAGGGCAGCATAAATAATAATGTACTCTTTGGTTATTATGATATAATGGCCAATAAGCATTCAATAGAAACATTTAATATATATAAAGAAGATATTCAGTCTTTAGAATATTGGATAAATACTATAGAAAGTAAAGAAGTATTTGTACCAAGAAGAGGTTTAACTTACTACTGTAAAAGATGCCCCTTTGATAACCCATGTTCAAAGTGGTCTGGATGGAATAAGGAAGAAAATAATGGTTAAAAAAAATTCAATATTAGATGACATTCTGCAAGATGATCAGATAATAAATTTATCAGAAGAAGAAAACAATATACTGTCTCCTCTTCTTGAGGAAATATCTATGATTGAAGATGAAGGATTAAGATCTTTTGTTAGATCTATCCTATTTAGGGCTGAGTTTTTTTGGTCTATACCTTCTTCTTTTTCTGGAAAATATCATCCACCAGACGAACATAATGAAGGTGGCAACGTCCTGCATACTAAAAGAACGGTAAGAGCTGCAAAAATATTATCAGACTCACACAGTCTTTCTTCCGAAGAAAGAGACATAGTAATTGCTGCCTGCCTGTTACACGATGTAACTAAGGGAAAGATAGAAAAGGACGGCTCTTTTGCGTATGATAAAATGCATCCTTATACTGTTTCAGAGTTTATTAAGTTTTGTCAAGAGGATGATAAAAAGTACGCAAATGACATATCTTCTTCTACTTTGTATGTAAGCGAAGAAGATGTTCAAACTCTTCTTAGACTAATTCGATGTCACCTAGGCCCATGGTCTCCAGTGCCAGAAACTATTCCAATTACATACTTAGATATGATAGTTCATTTGGCAGATAATATAGCAGCGCATGCGCATTATATATTAGATGGAAATGAAATTATTCCAGAAAGATGGAACCTTGATGCAAGAGATGGTCAATAGAATAAATAAGAGAGCTATTATTATTTCTAGATTAGAAAAAATAATAGAAGACTCAGTTTATTATAGAAACTTTTCATCAGAAATGAATGATGAAAAAAAAATTATTATAGGTAATTATGACCAAGATTTTGGTCAGGGAAAAATTGAATAGTGAAACCAGCTAAATTAGATAATAAGTTCTTGAGTGGATGGAGATATGTAGAAGTAGCTAGATATGTTCCATCTCTATCTAGGGTTATCAGAGATAAGGATGGCGATAGTCCGCTAATTATTGACTATAATCAGGTACAAGATTACGCCGATAAACACGGAAATACTGGCATATATACTTCTGTTTGGCTGTACGACTCTAAAGATATAGAGTCGGCAACAAGATACTCTAATCTATACTTTGATCTAGATAATAAAGATATACAAATTTCTTATGATGAAACACTTAAACTAATAAATTATCTTTGCGACCTAATACCAAAAGAAGCTGTAAAAATATACTTTACTGGAAAAAAGGGATTTCATATAGAGTGTGATGCAGAGTGCCTTGGGATATCTCCATCAAATGATCTTCCTGTCATCTATAGATTTATTGCAAACTACATTAAATCTAAAATTAATTTATCAAGTTTAGATTTAAGTGTTTATGATGCAAGAAGAATGTGGAGATTACCAGGCACTAGGCATCAAGATTCTAACCTTTATAAAACACTTATATCCCAAGACGAAATGCTCAGCGGGATAGACGCTATATTTAGAATATCATCTGAGTATAGAGAAAACGAATGCACCCAAAGCAACTTTTCATATAAGGCTAATCAATGGTATAGGGATATGTTTTATTTAATGGAAGAAGATAGAGAAAGAAGTAAGGATTATCTTTCCTATTTTAATAAGCATGGTTCTTCTGGCTTAAGAAAAGTAGATAATAAACCTAAAAAATTTACTCCAAATATATTATTGGAAAAATGTCCAGCAATAAAAAGAATAGCTTTAGAAGCTCAAACAAACAAAGACATTGATCATGAATCAAGATTATTTTTATGTTCAATATTAACATATACAGATGAGTCAATAGAATTTCTTCATGGAATACTTAGTCATTGCAATGATTACAATGTAGAAAAGTCTACTGCGCATATTCAAGATTGGATTAAAAGAAGAGAGATAGGAATAGGCGGAAGACCCTATACTTGTGATAGAGCTAATTCAGTAGGCGTTGGCTGTGGTTCATGTAATCTGGAACAAAGAAGAAAATGGGTTAAAATTGGTGATAAGTTTGTCGAAACAAATGAAAAATCTTCTCCGTCACCAGTAAGATTTGCTTACACTTCTGAAAAAGATTCTAATAAAAGAAAGGAAAATAAATAATGAGTAATATACAAGATCCAGATGATGTAATAGGAGTCTGCTCAGAGTGCAACTCTGATCAACCCATGAATTATATGTACAACAATGCTTTTGCGCAACAAGGTAAACCAGTGCCTTGCAAGTATTGTGGGGGTGTTGTTATAATAGTATATAGAGAACAAAGAGATTCATCATTAAAAGGCAGCAATAGAGAAAGAGGACTTGGTTAATCTAGTGAAGAATTGGACAAACCTGCATAATCACACGGTATTCTCCATGCTTGATGGGCATGGAGATGTCGAAAAATACTTAGAAAGAGCTAAGTCGTTAGGAATGAGCGGATTAGCGACAACCGATCACGGAAATATACACTCGTGGTTGGATTTTTATGATGCAGGGAAAGCAGTAGGCGTAAAGCCAATTCTTGGCTCTGAGTTTTATCAAGCTAGAAAAACCAGATTTGATAGAGATGAAGAGGAGAGATCGGGTCCAGCAAAAAATGAATGGGAACAAAGAGGGCCTTATCATATAACCATCCTTGCCAAAAATAATATTGGATATCATAATATTATTAAGATGTCATCTAAAGCTTTTCTTCAGGGTTATTACGGTAAGCCAAGAGTAGATCATGCTCTAATAGAAGAGCATAGTGATGGAATAATAGTTTTGTCTGGGTGTTTGAATAGTGAAGTTTCTCAGGCTTTATTAAGAAATGACTTTAATTTTGCGTTAACAGCTGCAAAAAGAATGCAAGAAATTGTTCGGAAAAGAAAACTATTTTATAGAAATCCAAGATCATGGATTAACAGAGCAGAGAAAAATATCAAATCAATTAGTTGAAATAGCACAAAAGATTGGAGCTAAAGTAGTTCCAACTGGTGACTGTCATTATGTTAAAAAGGCAGACGCTCACGCGCATGACATAATGTTGTGCGTTGCAACTAACTCAAATATACATACTCCAGATAGATTTTCTTTTTCTGGAGATAAATTCTATCTTCAATCATATGAAGATATGTCTAAAAATTTCTCTGAAGATTGGCTTAGAAATACCATGTCTGTAAATGACATGATTGATTTAGATTTAAATTTTGGAGAAATATATTTTCCAGAGTTTCCTATTCCAACTAAAGAAAAATCAGTAGATTACTTTGAAAGACTAGCTTGGGAGGGACTAAGATTAAGATATGGAAATGACTTACCTGAAAATATAGTAGATAGAGCTAAGCATGAACTTAAGGTTGTTAAGGAGATGGGCTTTCCTGAATACTTCCTAGTAGTATCTGATCTTGTTAAGTGGGCTAAATCGAACTCTATTAGAGTCGGATGGGGAAGAGGGTCTGCAGCTGGAAGTATACTCTCATATGCATTTGAGATCACTAACTTAGATCCTATCAGATTTGGATTATTATTTGATAGATTCTTAGTAGAAGGAAGAAAGTCGATGCCGGATATCGACTTAGACTTTGACGATAGACACAGAGATAAAGTTATAGAATATGCTCGTTCAAAATATGGATCAGACAGAGTTGCTCATATATGTACTTTTAATAGAACTGGAGCAAAGCAGTCAATTAGAGACGCTGCTAGAGCGTTAGGCTATGACTTTGCTACTGGGGATAAGATATCAAAACTTGTTCCTCCACCAGTTTTGGGTGTATCTAAGTCTCTATCTGAGTGCATGCAAGTTACTGAATTTAGTAAGGCTTATGAGACTGAAGATACATCTAAGGAGATAATTGACGCTGCGTTTGGCTTGGAAGGTCTAGTTAGACAAACTGGAATACATGCAGCTGGAGTTGTTATATCAAAAGGTCCATTAACGGATTATCTTCCCGTCATGCAAAAAGGTGCAGACAATCCGTTAGTTACACAATGGGATATGTCTAGAGTAGAACAATGTGGTCTATTAAAGATAGATTTTCTTGGACTAAGAAACCTTGGAGTTATAGACCAATGTATTAAAATGGTTGAGAAGAAATACTCTACAGAAATAGATGTAAATGACATACCTTTAGATGATACAAAAACATACGATGAACTGTGTAGAGGAAACGCCATAGGTGTATTCCAATTAGAATCATCTGGAATGAGAAGTCTTATGCTACAGCTTCAGCCTAAGACCATAGAAGATATAATGGCATTGATATCGTTATATAGACCTGGCCCAATGGGGTCTGGAATGGATAAGCTTTTTATCGACAGAAAACATGGCAGATCTAAAGTGGTATACGAACACCCTAAGATGGAAGACGCTCTTAAGTCATCTTTAGGTATTATGTTATACCAAGAAGATGTACTAGCTGTATCTAGGGGTTTGGCTGGATTTACTTCTGCAGAAGCAGATGACTTAAGAAAAGTTATTGGAAAAAAGCAGATGGATAAAATACCAAAGCTTAGAAAAAAGTTTGTTGACGGATGTATTAAAAATTCTTCCATAGATAAAAGTTTAGCCGATAAAATATTTTCTGATATAGAATACTTTGGTGGCTATGGTTTCAACAGAGCGCACGCTGCTAGTTATGCGATGATATCTTATATTACGGCATATTTAAAAACTCATTACACTGCAGAGTATATGGCTGCTCTACTAACTTCTGTAGCAGGAAATAAAGACAAATTATTTTTATACTTAAATGATTGCAAAAAGCTTGGAATAAAAGTTCTTCCACCTTCAATAAATTATTCAGGTATAGACTTTGAAGTAATTGATAAAGATCAAATATTATTTGGTTTAGCATCAGTAAATGGAATTGGAATTTCTATAGCTGAATCAATTATTAAAGGAAGAGATAATAATAAACCATACATTTCTATATATGATTTCTATAAAAGATGTGACCCATCAGTCCTTAAAAAATCAACACTAGAGCACTTAGCTAACTCAGGGGCATTAGATGAACTAATAGAAACAGACGATGACAATGATATAAATAGATCCATAGAGCTTTCTATACTAGAAAAAGAAAAGGAAGAGCTTGGAATCTATGTTACCAAACACCCTTTGGAGGGTACATGGGATGTTATGAAAGCTTCTATAGATATAGAAATAATAGAAGTGCCCGAGTGTACTCCTGGTGCCTATCTTAAAATGGGGGGAATTATAACTTCTTCAAAAAAGATAATAACCAAAAAAGGCGCAAGAATGTTTAAGTTTAATTTGGAAGATCCTACAGGAGAAATTGAAGTAATAGTCTTTCCAAAAGACGCAAAGGGATACAGTGATGAATCTTTTAGGGTCGGAGATATCGTATATGTTTCTGGATCTTTAAATAGAGAAACGGAAGATGAAAACTCTTCTAATAGAATATTCTTATCTAACCTAGAAAAAGTAGACAATGCTACTATGTATAGTGGAAAAGCAATATACTTAAATTATAAAAACATAAACTCTTTACAACTAAAAAAAATATATGATATAATCATTAATAACAACGGCAATAGACAAGTATTTTTAAATGTTGTTTCTGATTTAGGAACATTTGTTTATAAATTTAATAAGACTACAAATAAAAACGCAGAAAAATTAATTAAAAATATAATGGAGGAAAGCTAATATGGCAGCAACTGGTAGCTATCAGAACCCTTCCGAAAAAGAATGTTGGAAGTATTGTTTTGCATGCGGAAGATGCGAAAACAAAGGAAGATATACAAAGTGCAACGGATGCAGCGGTAGGTATGACCCCCAAGGTAGAATAGATGCCCACCCTGAAGATTACTGTGATTGTAGAAACGGAATCCTTAGATGGAAGACGCAGCAAGGAAAAATAATTATAACTAGATTCAGATCAAACCCATATGCTGGATCGGTTAGTTATGAGAAAAAATCTGAAGATGAAAGAGATTGGGACTCATACGTAAAAGATATGAGAGAAAAAATGAACGATCCAAATTGGAATCCTATAACAATAGTTGATGAGGACTAATATGGTAAAAAATGAAGTTGGAAGAATGTTACTTAATAACATTACATTAATTGAATATAAAACAGAAAAGCCTACTTATTTTATACAATCTGGTATTGCAGGTTTTAATGCAACAGCAGAAGAATTGTCGGATTTGTACGGGTTATTAAATTACTATTTTAACATTGATGCTGTGAACAATACTGTTATAGCATTAACCGAAGGAGGGAATGATGTCTAATAATTATTACGATGAAATGGAAATAGGAGAATCTGGTTGGGTTCCAACTAAAGATGGTGGATATAAAAATATTTACAATAATCATATAATAGATTCTTTGGGTAGAGAATTTGATGAAAATGGCACATTGATATTTGATCCAAGGGAAGAAATAAAATGATAAGTGTTGAAAATTTAGAAGATATAGATCCTCTAGTCAGGCTTTCTTTAACCGACTTGTCTTATTCAAGAATGGATACATACAAGATGTGCCCATCAAAATATTTCTTTTCTTATATTAAAAAAGAACCAAGGCAATTTAACGACGCAGCAGTACTGCGGAAATATAGTTCACTCTGTATTAGAGGATAATGTAGATAACTCAAAAGCGCTAGACCCCGACGCTTTACTAATTGACTATGGAAAGAAAAGGCTTTCCTATGATCCAAATAATGTAATCAAAGAAGATCTTATAAGTGTTGGAAAAAACATTATTTTAGAGTTTTATGATAGACATGCAGAAGAACAGTTTTCAGTTAAAGATAAAGAAATGCAGTTCAGCTTTATTCTTGGATCTTTTCTTGTTAATGGTTTTATAGACAGAGTAGATGAATATGAAAATAGAATCGAAATTATAGATTATAAAACAGGTAAGTGGGAAGTGGCCCAAAAGTCCATTAAAGATAACCTACAACTAGGGATATACGCCTTGGCAGCTAGTAGTGTTTTTCCAGGAAAAGAAATTTATGCAGAGCTATATTATTTAAGGTCTGGAAAAAGAAAAGGTCATACCTTTACAGAAGAAGATCTAGAAAATGTAAAAGTAGAAATAATTAACTTTGGTAATAAAATTATAAATGATAATAACTTTTTACCAACACCCAACGAAAGAGTATGTTCTTTTTGCGATCACGCAAAGTCTGGAGCTTGCGCTACTGGAGTGGCTAGAAATAAAAAGAACCAGGGCCGTTAAGCCCTGGTTCTTTTTTTTTGTAAGAATTAAAGTATTAGTTATTTACAGGAAATGCAATTGAGTCTGCAACTAGGTCAACCTTGCGGTCGCTGTCGATGACTACCTTGATTGCATCATCGGTTGTGTAACCAAGTGATTCAAGTGTCTTGACCGCAGAGCTTTGCATATCTACTACAAAGCTATTTACTAGCATGTTTAATGTTGTCATTTTTTTTCCTATTCTTTGTGGTTAGTTTGATATTTGTTAAATTATAATATATAATATATGTTAGTTATACCTTCTGTAACTAGGTGGTGTAACTAACTAGAGATAGGATATATCATGAAAACACATGTTGTCAAGCCAGATTCGTTTTTTCTCGAAAAATCTTTTCGCTCAAAACATCCAAACTTTAAAAAGTTAAAAACAAAAAGTATAGATAAATCAATCTTGTCGGAAGATGATATATATCAAAGGCGGAGGAAAAGGAAATGCGTATAGGTATACCAAAACTGGATATAGAGAAGATCTAGGTTTAACCCTAAGATCAAATTGGGAAGCTAACTTCGCTCGCATATCTAGAATGTATGAAATTGATTTCGAATTTGAACCTAAGGTTTTTACTTTTCCGGTTAAAAGAGGAACAAAGGGATACACTCCAGATTTTTATTTTAAAGATACAGAAGATTGGATTGAAATTAAAGGCTACTTAGATGACAAAAGTAAAATAAAAATAAAAAGATTTAAAAGATATTATCCAGATGAATTCGAAAAACTAACAATGGTTATAAGTAGATATTCTAACGAAGCAAAAAGGTTTGTTGAAGATCTAGAAGTTCCAAATGTTATTTTTTATGAAGACATAAGGGATTTTTATTCTAATTTATTATATAAATGGGAAGGTAAATAATGGCAGCTTACAAGGAGCAGTATTATTCTTTAGAAGAAAACGAAATGCAAGCTCTACTAGATAGAGCAAAAAAAGATGACACTATTGCACAGAGAGAATTATTAAAAATTTTTAATAACTTTCTTACAAAATATACAACAATGTTATATCATCGGAAAATATAATTTAAACGACTATGACATACGTAGGTTTATAGCTTTGTTTGTAAAAGATAATTATGCAAGGACAGCTTTAGTTAGAAATAAATTGAGTAGCCCAACAGCCAAGATAGTCAATGAGGTTATGAGGGGTATACACTACATGTCAAAAAGGTATGGCTCAGAAGAAGATATAAGACAAACTGTTGACTTAACCTTCTTGCAATGCGTGACTAGGTATCAGAGAAAAGACTCAGAAAAAGGACCAATACCGTTCAGTGCTTTCCTCTACAGTTATTTTTTTTACTTACTAAAAAAGAACGTTGATGTATTTTTAATAGATCAATTAGGCAGAAAAACATTTCCTTTAATTACAGATGAGAATTATGATGAAGAAGATGGAGAAAAGCAAGTTGGCTTTAGGGCAGATCCTATAGAGGTTGATATGGACTTTATGTTAGCCGTTGAGGAAATAGATGAGATGTGGGTATTGGGCACTACTGCAGCAGAGCCTTTTGATCAACTTTCTGTTCAGGAAAGGCAGCTTTTAAAATGGAGATATGTAGACGGCAAAAGATCTTCTGAAATAGCAAGTAAAATTACAGAACATCCAAATACTGTAAGAGAACACTTAAGCAGGATAAGAGAAAGAATAGCTGATATAATAATTACATCTAACTTAGAAGACTTATTTAGATACTCAAAAAAGCAGGATTAAATGGATAATCAAAACTTAATGAAACTCAATGAACTCCTTGGTTCTTTCTTAGAACCACAGATAAAAGAGGTCGTAAATGCATATGGGTTTGGAGATAATTACAGTAAGTATTTTGTAGAGATACCAGACATATCAAACGTGGATCTTGGAATCCACGATATTGCTAATCTAGTAGCAAAAACTTCAAACGCTTACGGCAGAGCAGCAAGATTTGCTGGTATGGCCAGAGCTCATTTTAAGTTAACAGAAGGTAGATATAAAACAATATACAAGAAAAATAGAATAGGAAAAAATGAAGCAGAAAGAGAAGCTTCAGCAATGCTGGCTGCAGAAAATGAATACCAAGCGTTAGTTATAGCTGAGTCACTTGTTCACTTAGCTGAGTCTATAGAAACCTCATCTAGAATAGCTTCGGAATCTGCTAGAAAATTAATGGACAAAATGCAGTCAATGCAGATTGCATCCGCAAGAGAAGAAAAAGGCTTCTATACAGAAAAGGATTTTAGTTTTTAGATATGGCAAATTATATTGGTCACTATAAATGTGTTGAATCTCCAGAAGAGTTTTATTCCTCACCAAGAACTACACTTGACTTTCCAACGCAAGTAATGCATAAATCAAAAAATTATATATTAAATACGACGCTTCAGTATTCAACTTCTTCGCAAGAAGATTCTATAACTAGAATAGCAAAAGAAAGAAATATTGACTTCGGAATAGAGGTGTAATGCATATTGAAGTTTTTTGTGATGGTGCTTCAAGGGGTCAAGGTCAAAAAAAAACAGGGGAAGCTTCTTGTGCTACTGTTGTCTATAAAAATAGAAAGAAAGTTGCACAGTTTGCAAGAGGATTAGGTAAAAGAAGTAATAACGAAGCAGAATATGAAGCAGTTATAGCCGGACTACTGATATGCAGTATGTCTGAATTTGTTAATCCAATAATATATACAGACTCAGCTGTAGTAGCTAATCATATTAATGGAAAATGGAAGTGTAGAAACAAAACACTTTTACCATTATTAATGACTATAGAAGATATAGCTGATGAATATAAGTTTAGAGTCGTTCAAGTTCCCCGTAATATAGTTTGGGAGCCAGATTTTTTAGCAAATCAATTTTTAGATGAATTGGAAAAAAGAACTGAAAAAGGACAAACGGAGTGATATAATATATATTATGGTATTTAAACTTTATAAACAACAACCTATTATAATAGGATTATCCGGTAGAGCTGGAAGTGGAAAAACTTCTGTCGCAGAGTCAATAGTTCCAAAGGGATCATTTGCCAACTCTAAGCATGGAGCTATATGGGATCACATATTCTACGCTTTACCTTTATATGAATTTCTTTCTTCAAAGAAGAACATAAAAGGGATTAACGAAGAATCCAGAAAAAAGTATGCGATACATGAGACTTTGTATGATCTATATGGGAACTCTTCATTGGGAATGATACCAGATTATGATACCTTTATTGATAAGGTAAATAAAATATATGATTTACAGCTTGATCCAACAGCTACAAAGCAAAGATCTTTTTTACAAAAAGCAGGAGATATATGCAGAGATGGATACGAAGACTGTTTCTGTCATTGGTCAATAAAAAAGACTCTTGGGCTATATAGATCTTATATAAAATCATTAGAAGAAGATGATGACGAAAAGCCCTTTATCGTTTTGATTTCAGATGTTCGTTTTGAAAATGAAGCAAAGTCGATACTAAAAATGCCAAATGGATATGTGATATACTTTGATGCAGATGATGAAACATTGAATAGTCGTCTAATGAAAAGAGATGGTAGAATATCAACTCCAGAACAAAGCTCTCATATAAGCGAGCAACAACTCTCTAAGGTAAAAGACATGGCTTCTTTTATCGTAGATACAAATAACCTTTCAATTGAAGATCAGGTTAACGAAACATTAAAATTACTAGGATTTTTACAGGAGAAACATGCCTAAGATAAATAAGTCAGCACAAGAACAGTCAACTGATTCACCACTAGATCAAATGGTTACTTTAAATGGTGGAGAAATAGCATTTTCTAGTTCTCCAATATTTATATGTGGAGTAAATAGGAAAGTAAATATTGGCAATTTTGAAAATATAGATGTCTATGCTGGCATAACCCTACCCCTTAACGGTGTATCCCTAGAGGATAAAGAGGCTCTTCAGCAGGCTGTTCAAGAGGCGGCAGCTTATGGTTTTTCTATTGTTTCCAAGGAAACAAGTGATAGATATTCTTTAATTAAAGATTCTCAACAAAATAAATAGTAGGAATTGACACAAGGATACATTACTATATATACTTATACAAAGCTAAATAAATAACTATAAAGTTAGGTATGGTAAAAAAAATGATAAAATTAATTAAAAAATTATTTAAAAAAGCAAAATCAGTAAAAGTTCTTGATGAAGTAACTGATAAAAAAGTCGATACTTTACTTGACCAATGGGAAGAAAAAGTAACAGTTATAGCTTTAGAGGTTGATGAAGCCATTAATGAAGTAAAGGCTGAAGTCAAGGAAGCAGAAAATGAAATTAAAAAAGCTGCTTCTACACCAAAGAAGGCAAGTAAGCCAAGAGCCCCAAAGAATCCTAACGCACCAAAGAAGGATCCAGCTAAAAAAGCTGCAAAACCAAAACAAAAGTAATATTTATTTAGTCTTTAAAAAAACAGTATTCTCCATATAAAAATTGGAGAATACTGTTTTTTGTTTTACTATTGTATTTATACAATTTTAAACCTTTAGGGGATTCAATATGTCTTTAGCTAAGTATAGAAAAGTATCCAAAGGCAGTAAGAAACCAGAACCAGATAAAAGAAAGAAGAAGACAAAATAATGTTAAACTTTCTATGGAAGATATGGTTTTTTGTTTTCGATATATTAGAC
>Ga0078894_10000006_pt1 | contig 140171 bp, 124 predicted proteins | sample LauGreSu1BDMLBSD_2_FD_67506 | JGI IMG/M metagenome (GOLD analysis project Ga0078894, IMG submission 67506) | Freshwater lake microbial communities from Lake Michigan, USA - Su13.BD.MLB.SD (version 4) (version 4) | ecosystem: Environmental > Aquatic > Freshwater > Lake | place: Lake Michigan...
GGAATCAGTTTAACAAATTTAAGTTCAACATCTCCCTTAAGTTACAATAATACCAGTGGATCCTTTAGTATCAGTAAAGCTGATGCCAGCACGGATGGTTATTTAAGTTTTGGTGATTGGGATATATTTAATAAGAAACTAGCTGGAACAGGAACATTAAATTACTTATCTAAATTTACAAGTGCCTCTGATTTGGGTATAAGCTCGATTTTTGATAATGGGAATGTTGGTATAGGAACTTCATCGCCAACTCAAAAGTTGCAGGTAGCTGGAAATATCGCTGCTACTAACATTATTGCTTCAGGAAATATTAATGCCAATGCGATTAATACAAGTGGGAGTATAACCGCTCCAAGTATTATTGCAAGTGGGAGTATAACCGCTCCAAGTATTATTGCAAGTGGGAGTATAACCGCTCCCGCATTTACTGCAACCGGAAGTGTTACTGCTCCTACAATTACCACTACTGGAAGTTTAGTAGTTGGTGGATCTATTTCTTCTACTGGCGATATAAGTACGGATGGCGCATTCTTTGCTGCTGGTGTCCAAGTTTCTTCCGATTATCGCTTTAAAAGGAACATTATTCCAATTAATGGTGCAATCCAAATGATGAATAAACTATCTCCTGTAAGCTATGAGAAAAAGTCTAGTATCGATTCGGATGATTACAGATATAAGGAAATGGGATTTATTGCGCAGGAAGTAAGAAAAATATTTCCGGATTTGGTTTACGAACGAAACGATAAATATAAGACACTTTCTATAAATTATATTGCTTTAATACCGTTATTGACCAAAGCGATACAGGAACAGCAAGAATTGATTCTAAAACAAGAAAATAAAATAGAAGAACTTACTGGGAGAATTGAAAAACTAGAAAAACTATTCGATCAAAAAAATAATAAATAAAGATCAATATGCTTCTATTAGCATAAATTCACTGAGACTTTGTCTACAACTCCTTCCTCAACCTCGCCACCGGAATATTCATCGCTTCGCGGTATTTAGCCACGGTGCGGCGGGCAATGTTGTAGCCTTTTTCTTTCAGAATTTCCGTGAGGCGCTCATCGGCCAGCGGATTTCGTTTATCCTCGTTGCCAATGCATTCTTCCAGAATCTTTTTCACTTCTTTGTTCGAAACCTCTTCTCCGCTTTCTAGCTGAATACCTTCAGAAAAGAAAGATTTGAGCAGGAATGTTCCAAATTCGGTTTGCACGTATTTGGAATTAGCCACCCTCGAAACCGTAGAAATATCCATGCCAATTTGCTCGGCAATATCTTTCAAAATCATGGGTTTTAGGTTGCGTTCATCGCCAGTCAAGAAATACTCGTATTGGAAATGCATAATGGCATTCATCGTCTTTAACAAGGTCTGCTGACGTTGTTTAATCGCATCAATAAACCACTTGGCCGAATCCAATTTTTGTTTCACAAACTGTACCGCCTCACGCATTTTTTTATCCGTTTTGGCTGCTTTATCGTAATGCTGAAACATTTCCTGGTACGAACGACTCACTCTCAATTCAGGAGCATTTCTGGCATTCAGCGTTAAAATCAGCACCCCATCATTGTTGTAAATGTGGAAATCAGGAATAATTTGCAATTCCTTGGTATTTGCTTCAGAGCTGTCTCCTGGTTTGGGATTTAATTTCAGAATTTCCTGAATGACTTCCTTCAGCTCGCCAGAGCTCATGTTTAGCGATTTCTCAAGCTTATCGTAATGCTTACGGGTAAACTCATCTAAATGTTGTTCTACAATTCCGATGGCTTTTTGAATACTCCGGCTAGGTTCCTTTTTGCGTAATTGAATTAACAGACACTCCTGCAAATCGCGGGCAGCAACACCAGCCGGATCAAAGGACTGAATCACTTTGAGGACTTCTTCAACTTCATCCTCATCCGCAAACACATTCTGCGAAAAGGCTAAATCGTCAATTAAGGATAAAATAGGACGTCTTAAATAACCATCGTCATCTAAACTGCCAATAATTTGCTTGCCAATCAGAAAATCTTTTTCGGTCAGGGGAACCAAATCCAGCTGGGCCTGCAGGTTCTCAAAAAAAGAGCGTTGTACGGCAAAGGGTATTTCCTTTCGTTCATCTTCCTCTTCTCCATTTTGATCGTATTTGGAACCGTAATCGTTGATATTGTCTTCCTGCAGGTAATCTTCTACGTTAAATTCCTCAAATTCTTCTTGCTGCTCTGAGGAGTTGAAATCGTCTTCATCATGATCCGGATATTCTTCAGCTACCTCATTCATATTGGTTAAACTCAGATCTTCCAAGGCAGGGTTTTCCTCCAATTCCTCCTTAATTCGGGTGTCTAATGCTACCGTAGGTATTTGCAGCAATTTGATAAACTGAATTTGCTGTGGAGATAGCTTTTGAAGGAGTTTTTGTTGGAGATGTTGTTTTAACATAGAAGCGTATTGTGCAAAATTACATTAAATAGCAGAATTTAAACTCATAATCGCGTTGAATTATTATGCCAATTTGAGGGCGATTAATTGTAGTTTTGCATCAAATCGCAAAAAAATATGGGGTTCATAAAAGAATTTAAGGAGTTTGCCATGCGTGGCAACGTTATCGATCTGGCAGTCGGGGTAATTGTGGGTGCGTCATTCGGAAAGATTGTGAATTCCTTGGTGGATGATGTAATTATGCCGCCAATTGGGTATTTATTGGGTGGAATAGACTTTGCAAACAAAAAGATTGTGCTGCAAGCGGCAAATGAGTCGAGCAAGATCTCAGAAGTAGCTATCAAGTACGGCAGCTTTGTAAATTCAGTCATTCAGTTCACCATTATTGCATTTTGTGTGTTTTTGCTGATTAAATTTATCAATACCCTGCAACGCAAATTGGGTGAAAGTGGCGAAAAAGCACCGCTAACCAAAGAAGAAAAGCTATTGACAGAAATCAGAGATCTGCTTAAAAAGCAGAAAAACTAATTTTTTCTAAAATTTGAATTAAAAAAAAACTACGCTATATTTGCACTCTTGTTTTTCAAGAGCCATAAGTATTAAGAAGTCATGAAAAGAACATTTCAGCCATCCCAAAGAAAAAGAAGAAACAAACACGGTTTCAGAGAGCGCATGTCAACTGCAAACGGAAGACGGGTTTTGGCTTCTAGAAGGGCTAAAGGAAGAAAAAGACTGACCGTATCTGACGAGCGTCGTCACAAAGCATAATTTTTGATTGCTTGCCGCTTTCGCGGGATAGCAGATCAGAAATTCATTCTGAACCAGCTCAGGCAATCAAGATGTATACCTTTACTAAAGAAGAACGTTTATGTAGTCAAAAGCTTTTAGATGAGCTTTACCATAAAGGTTCTTCTTTTTTGTTATACCCATTTTCGGTAATCTGGTTGCCCCATGAGCCAGGTGCCAAGCCTGCCCAGGTCGTATTGCAGGTTCCTAAACGAAGATTCAAGCACGCTGTAGACCGAAATTTTATCCGTCGCCGAATGCGTGAAATTTACCGTTTACACAAATCCGAATGGTTGTACCCCTTTCTAAAATCAGATCAAACGCTTTTGCTGGGCATCAGTTACATAGGTAAAGAGCTGCCGGAATTCGCTTTTATGGAATCGAAGCTGAAAGAAGTCTTCAAGAAATTGGTGAAAGAAATAGCCTTGAAGCAGGAAGGAGAAGCGAACTGATGCGATTCTTCACATACATTTTTTTGTTTTTCATCAAGTTATACCAATATCTCTTATCGCCCTTACTGGGAGCCTCTTGCCGGTATACACCCACGTGTTCGCAATATGGGGTAGAAGCCATACAAAAATATGGCCCATTTAAAGGAGGATGGTTAACTTTGAAACGTATAGGCCGTTGTCACCCCTGGGGTGGGCATGGTCATGACCCAGTTCCCTGATAGAAACGCATGTCGCTGATACTTCAACTAGAAACTGCTACTCGCTCTTGTTCGGTCGCCTTGGCCGAAAACGGAATTTTATTGGCTAAAAAGGAAAAAAATGAGGCCAATATCCATGCGCAAAGCATCACCTTATTTATTGAAGAATTGATGCAAAGCTGTGGCAAAGAATTTACTGATTTGAGTGCCGTGGCGGTGAGTATGGGACCGGGATCATATACCGGTTTGCGAATTGGTGTTTCAGCGGCTAAAGGCTTGTGCTACGCCTTAGATATTCCGCTGATTGCGGTTTCTACTTTGGCTGCCATGGCATCGGCAAAGCAAAACCAAACGCATTCTAATACCTTACTTTGCCCCATGATTGATGCCCGACGCATGGAGGTGTATATGGCTTTATTTGATCAAGATTTAAATTTAAAAGTGCCAGTTAAAGCGCAAATTCTAGATGAACACACCTTCGACGAATTCTTAAACGACTATCAAGTTCTCATTTTTGGTGACGGTGCCGATAAGTGCAAGGGCTTATATACTGCTTCAGAATTTCTATTTAAGGAGCATGTAAACTCCGCTGCCGATATGACTCTATTAGCTTACCAAGCCTATCAAGCTCAAAATTTTGTTGATTTAGCCTATTTTGAGCCTTTTTATCTGAAAGATTTTATCGCAACACAGCCTAAGAATGCGTAATTTAGTACGTCTTAGCCGCTGCGTACATGAAGAATAAACTACTTGTTTTTGCTGGCCTTTTTGGCTCATTGGGCGTAATTTTTGGTGCTTTTGGCGCTCATGCCTTAAAAGCAATCCTCACCGAACAAGCTTTAGCCAATTGGCAAACTGCCGTACAGTATCAGTTTATCCATAGCTTGGCACTTTTATTCTTGTCGGCACAACCCGAAACCAAGCAAATTAGATTGGCTTCCTGGTTTTTTATCTTAGGTATTTTGCTATTTAGCGGGTCGTTGTATCTATTATCCCTGCGGGAGATTCTTGCTTTGCCACTCTCATTTCTTGGCCCCATCACACCCATTGGAGGTTTGTTTTTTGCTGCTGGGTGGCTGATTTTGTTACTTTCCGGACTGAAAAAGAGCTAAATGTTGTCATTTAATGCCGATACAGCTGAGCGAAGAACCTTATTTGTTGAGGTTATTTTGCCATTGGCTATCTCCAAAGCTTACACGTATCGGGTGCCATTTGAACTAAACGACCAAATTGAAATAGGAAAACGTGTCGTGGTTCAATTTGGTAAAAGCAAAATTTATACCGCGGTTATTTATCTAATTTCAGAACAACCACCGCAAGGCTACGATGCCAAGTATTTGATCGATGTATTGGATGAAAACCCCATCGTTACTGCCGGTCAACTGCGTTTGTGGGAGTGGATGGCTAACTATTACCTCTGCACCTTAGGCGAAGTAATGCAAGCTGCATTGCCTTCAGCCTTAAAACTGGCCTCTGAAACTAAAATTGTAAAAAATTCCGATACCACTTTTGATAAATCTGAGCTGGATGACAAGGAGTTTTTGATTTTAGATGCGCTGGACATTCAACCTGAATTGAGTGTGGGAGATATCAGCAAAATATTGGGCCAAAAAACGGTTTTCCCAATTCTGAGAGGTTTATTAGCCAAAGGGATTATTTTGGTTTCTGAAGAGATTGTACAGAAATACCAAGCTCGTAAAAAAACATACATCAAACTGAATGCTTTTTACGACGATCCTGAAAACAGAAAACAGCTATTCGAGATCTTAGAACGAGCACCTAAGCAATTAGATCTCGTGCTTTCGTACATCCAGCTACGTAAAAATGAAGCCGAAATTAGCAAGGCAGATTTGTTGGAATCGAGCGGTTCAAGTGCTGCAGCTGTGAAAGCACTTATTGACAAAGAGGTATTCATAGCGTATGATAAGGAAGTAAGTCGTTTGCAAACTTATGAGGAGGACTTGAATTCTGATTTCGACTTAAATCAATTACAAGAAGAGGCCCTAGCCTTAATCAATGCGCAACATCAGCAAAAAGATGTTTCTCTGCTGTATGGCGTAACCGCCTCGGGTAAAACGGCCATTTACATTCGATTAATCGAACAATACCTGGCGCAACAGAAACAAGTACTCTATTTATTGCCCGAAATAGGCTTAACCACCCAGATCATTCAGCGCTTAAAACAGTATTTTGGGAACCAGATTGGCGTTTACCATTCCAAATTTAGCGATCAGGAACGTGCAGAAATCTGGCAAAAAGTGTTGACTGGAGCGTACCGGGTTATTCTTGGTGCCCGTTCATCGGTTTTTCTGCCTTTCCAGGATTTAGGCTTAATTGTGGTAGATGAGGAGCATGAAAATTCGTATAAACAATTTGACCCTGCACCGCGTTATCATGCCAGAGACACCGCTATCGCTTTAGCGGCTCAGCACCAATGCAAGGTTGTACTAGGATCTGCTACTCCCAGTTTGGAGAGTTTTTACAATGCCAAAATCGGCAAGTATGGCTTAGTGACTTTAACCGAGCGCTATGGTGGCGTGCAGCTGCCCGACATTCAAGTTGTATCCATCGCGGAGGAGACGAAACGCAAAACCATGCAATCCCATTTCACCAGCGTTTTACTCGAGGAAATGAAGGCTGCCTTATCCCGCAAGGAACAAATTATATTGTTCCAGAACCGTAGGGGCTATGCCCCCGTTTTGGTATGCCATACGTGTGGATTTACTCCTAAATGCCTGCACTGCGATGTTAGTTTAACCTACCATAAAAGCAGCGGTCAATTGCATTGCCACTATTGTGGCTATCGACAAGAGTTGGTGGCGGCTTGCCCGGCTTGTGGATCGGCAAAGATTGAGCAGAAAGGCTTTGGAACGGAGAAAGTGGAAGATGAATTGAGTTTAATTTTTCCTGAAGCCCGAATTGCTCGTATGGATTTAGACTCTACACGGAGCAAAAATGGCTTTCAACAATTACTCAACGATTTTGAGGATAGCCGTATTGATATTTTGGTAGGAACGCAAATGGTAGCTAAGGGACTGGATTTTGAGAAAGTAAGTACCATTGGTATTATCAATGCCGACGCGATGCTCAATTACCCGGATTTTAGAGCTTTTGAACGTAGTTTTCAATTAATGGCACAAGTTGCCGGGAGGGCAGGTAGAAGAAATAAACGCGGAAAAGTAATTATTCAGGCTTACGATACGCATCATCGGGTATTACAGCAGGTTATTCAGCATGATTATCAGGGCTTATTTGAAACTGAGCTCATGGAGCGTCGTAATTACCATTATCCGCCCTTGTATCGTTTAATTAATCTCGATATTAAACATAAAGATCAGGGTAAACTGTATCAAATTTCCGATTATTTGGCAAAAGTATTGCGCCAGCAGTTTGGCGATCGGGTTTTAGGTCCGGAGGCACCTTTGGTAAGCCGAATCCGTAATTATTACATCCAAACGTTATTGCTAAAAGTGGAGAAGGAAGGGGTTTCGGTACAGAAAGTAAAAACCAATCTCCAGGAAATTCTTAAAAAAATTGAAGCAGAAAGTTTGGCCAAGGGAAGTATTATTCAAATAGATGTTGATCCTTATTAAACCCTTTTTATTTTTGCCCCAAGAGATAGTTTAGAGATGGCTTATAAGTTGATAGATAATTACCGGGAACAGGGAGCACGTAAAAAATTGGTGGCCTTGATGCGTGAGCGGGGTATTGCCGACGAGCGGGTGTTGGCTGCTATGGCCAAAGTGCCGCGGCACTTTTTCTTTGATGAAACTTTCTGGAATCAGGCTTATAAAGATATCGCTTTCCCTATTGGTGACGGACAAACCATTTCACAGCCGTATACGGTAGCCTATCAAACGGAATTATTGCATGTTCGAAAAGGGAATAAGGTTCTGGAAATTGGCACCGGATCGGGTTACCAAACTTGTATTTTATTAGAGCTTGGGGCCAGAGTGTATACAATCGAGCGTCAGGAAAATCTCTATAAACGAACCAAAGAAACCTTGCCTAAAATGGGCTATAACCCGGAATTTTTTCTAGGTGATGGTTCTATGGGTATACCTGAACATGCACCCTACGATCAAATTATTGTAACTGCCGGAGCTCCAATTGTGCCTGAGGCTTTGCTAAAGCAATTGAAAATTGGTGGAATCTTGGTGATCCCGGTAGGAGATACCAAAGAGCAAAAAATGGTTACGGTGCTTCGTGTTTCTGAAACTGAATACGAGAAAATAGTTTTAGATACGTTCCGTTTTGTGCCCTTAGTAGGTGATCAGGCCTGGTAATTTAGCGTTTCAATACCCGCTGCAGCTCAATCTTCGTGTCACGTTCTTTAATGCTTTCGCGTTTGTCGTAAAGCTTTTTACCTTGAGCCAGGCCGATTACCAGTTTGGCAAAACCACGATCGCTGATAAAGATCTTTAAGGGAATGATCGTAAAGCCTTTTTCTTCACTTTTAGCCTTGAGTTTGCTCAATTCTTTTTTGTTGAGTAGCAGCACACGGTCGCGTTTGGCTTCGTGGTTGTAAAATGAACCGTGTGAATATTCGGCAATGTGCATGTTTCGTACATACAGCTGATTGTTCAAAAATGCACAAAACGCATCGTTAATGTTCGCTTTACCCTCACGAATCGATTTGATTTCGGTTCCCAGCAACTTGATTCCAGCAACAAACTCTTCGAGAATATGGTACTCGAAGTAAGCTTTTTTGTTTTTGATGTTCAAATCGCTGGCCATGGTGCAAATATCCGTTTAATATCGGAAAGAAATGCCGGCGAAATAAACTTTATCAGTGTTTTTAGTGAGCCCGTAATTGAAACCCACGTCAAATTTGAGGTCTTTATTTGCCTGATACGAAATTCCCCCATTAAAATGGGCATCGAATGCTTTCTCGTCGTGTAAGTACGTATAATATCCTTCTACAAACCCATTCCATTTTTCACTCAGGTCTTTAGCAAACGTGATCGAATTGAGCCATAAGGTTTGGTAGCCCGATTCGCTTTTCTGCAATTCAAATTGTCCTTGCGCCCCCATACCCCAGCCGTTGTTTAAATCCATGGCGAATGGAAAAATGATTCCTCCCTCAATACTTTGGTGTTCAACAAACCTTCCGGTTGGTAGCGTGATGTAAGGCATAACCGCTAAAGCGGTTTTCCCTTCATCGTTTCCCCAAAGATTTTGTTTAAATCGCAGACTAACCGATCCAAACCCACTTTTTTTGGTGCTTGTACCCAAATTGTCTGTAAATTTATCTACCACATAGTTTTCAACTACTACTTGGAAATCGGCCGAGTGAGTCAAGCCAATTTTCAAATTAATCAGGTTAAAGTAGTTTTGGATGCTTTTTCCGGTTTCTTGCTGATTTCGAACCTGCTTAAACAAGTCGGTTTCCAACTGAAAATGGCCCGCATCTACCGAATAGGCGCTTTCTGTAATATCAGGCCGGTCGGTTTCCATATCCCGCATTTGGTTGCGAGGTGTTGGATTAAATAAATTAAATTTCTTTGCAGTACCTTGCCCCCAACTCAAATGCGATAAAATAAGGAGGAAAGTGAGGATCAGTGTAAATTTTCTCATGTAGATTTAGTTAATAATTAATACCGGAATGTTGACAAGGTGCCTTACTTTATTGACCGTGGTTCCGAAAATAACATCTTTTAAATTTCTGTGTCCATGTGCACCCATCACCAATAAATCAATACCCTCATTATTCACGATTGTGCTGATGGCTTTCGCCCGATTTCCAAAGCCGATTTTTGCATCTGCTTTGAAACCCAATTCCTTGAAGTTTTGCTGGTATTTCTTCAAATTTTCCTGATCCAATCCGGTTTCCAGATCCATAACCTCGTCGCCATGGTAGCGAGCTCCTGCTGTTTCAACCACATGTATTAGCGTGTATTTAGCTGTTTTGCCACCCTGCAGCATGGCATGCTGGATGGTTTTTTGGTCATGTTCCGAAAAATCAATCGTAATCCCAATATGGGTATAATTTGCAGGCTTTATTTTTTCAATTTCTAAGGCTTGTCCATGAGGAATATGACTTTCTACCTCAGTTTGCCTGTGCAATAGCGGATGAATCAGAATATAACCCAGTAAGATCAATATCCCGATGGCCAGCGGAATAACCAGCAGGTACACCCACCAGTTTCCAGTCTCCGAACTTGCCCATTGAATAATTTCTTCAGTAACCAGTTTGATATTTAAGCCAATGATGATGACAGCGCTGGTCCAAGCTAATACCTTTACCCAAAGTTTGATGCTAAAGTTTTTCATCAATTTGGTATCTGAATTAAAATGGATAAGCGGTATGATGGCGAATCCCAACTGAAGGCTTAGCACCACCTGGCTTAACACAAGGAGTTCGCCCAAAGCATCTTCGCCGAAGTAAATTATGGTAAAAAATGCCGGAATAATTGCCAGTAAGCGAGTAATTAATCTCCTGATCCAAGGTTGGATACGCAAATTTAAATGCCCTTCCATCACAATTTGTCCAGCCAGCGTTCCTGTAATGGTCGAACTTTGCCCAGATGCAATTAGCGCAATGGCAAATAGGGTTGGCGCAAGCGATCCGAATATATTAGTCAGCAATTTGTGCGCATCCTGAATTTCGGCTACTTCAAACAATCCATTTTTATAAAATGCTGCTGCTGCTAAAATCAAAATGGCAGAATTAACCAGAAATGCTACGTTAAGTGCAATTGTGGTATCAATCAGGTTAAACTTTAAGGCCTCTTTAATTCCTTTGTCCGTCCGTTCAATATGCCGGGTTTGCACCAGCGAAGAATGCAGGTACAAATTATGCGGCATTACCGTAGCGCCGATGATACCAATGGCGATATACAGGGCTTCTCCAGATAATAAGGAGGGCTTAAACCCTGAGGCGATCTCAGTACTTACGGGTTGCACAATGAACATTTCGACCAAAAACGAAGCACCTACTACAAAAACCATCGAAAGAATGAACAATTCCATGATCCGCATGCCTTTATGAAGTAGGAAAAGCAATAGAAAAGTATCGAGGATGGTAATGGAAATACCCCAAATTAGAGGGAGTCCGAATAGCAGATTTAAACCGATGGCCATGCCAATGATTTCTGCTAAATCGCAAGCAACAATCGCGATTTGTGCCAAGATGTATAGTGGAATGTTTGCCCATCTCGGATAAGCATTGCGTGAAGCTTGAGCCAGATCCATACCACTCACAATACCTAATCGGGCACTCATGGTTTGCAGCAGCACGGCAATAAGGTTAGACATGAGCAAGACCCAAATCAGTTTGTACCCAAACTGACTTCCTCCGGCTATATCCGTAGCCCAGTTGCCCGGATCCATATAACCTACACTAATTAAATAAGCAGGACCTAAAAAGGCAAATAGTTTACGCCAACCCGTTTTATTGGTGGTTTTTACCGAAGCAAATACCTCACTTAGTGAGCTTTCCTGTTGTTTATTCATGTAGTATAAACGTCTATCTGCAAATTTAATTGAGTGCAGCTGTATTAAAAATTATCCAACAATAAATCGGCCAAATAGTTTAGCATATCTGCCAATCAATTGGCGATTTTCCTTGCTTTACTAAAATTGTGTTCGCTTGCGAAAAGTGTTTGCAACCAAAAAAACCGTTATATGCTGAGAATGGAGAGGGGTGAGCAGACTTCAAAACAACATGCTTTGGATCAATTAAACTTTCTTTTTGTTGCGCATATCTACCCCAAAGCATAAATACGAGTCCTTCACGTTTCGCACTTAAGCTGGCAATGGCCTGGTCTGTGAATTGTTCCCAGCCTTTATGTTGATGTGAACCAGGCTGATTAGCTCTAACCGTAAGGGTTGCGTTTAGCAATAACACACCCTGATCCGCCCAATTGGTCAATTCTCCGTGATTTGGATAGGTAAAACCGGGTATGTCTGTTTGCAGTTCTTTGTAAATGTTTTGCAATGATGGAGGAATAGGAACGCCCTTTTTGACAGAAAACGACAGACCGTGTGCCTGTCCTCTCCCATGGTACGGGTCCTGCCCGATGATTACAATTTTGACTTGATCAAAAGGAGTATGGTTGAAGGCATTGAAAACTTCTTCGTTTTTTGGGAAGATGGTATATCCCTGTTGTTTTTCCTGAATTAAGAAAGCTTTAAGATGCTGCATATACTCCTTTTCGAATTCGGGAGCTAAAATTGCCTGCCAGGAGGGATCTAGATTTGCAGCCATGATTCAAATATACTTTTTGCTCCTCGTAATATGAGAGATTTATCGGATATTTGCTGCTCTTAAATCAAGATATCATGCCAAATATTATACGATTAATTGTTGCATTTGTTTTGTTGGGCGGTTCTATTGCACTAATGGTGTTTGGATATTGGGGATGGGGAATTTTGGGTGTATTGATCGCTATTCTAATAGCTGTTACTTTTTTCTTTAATGAAAAGATGCTGATTGCTCAATATTACTTGCGTAAAGAAAATATGGACAAGGCTGAAGCTTGGCTCAATAAAATCAAGAACTACGAACGCGAATTGATTACTATGCAGTATGGTTATTACCACCTTTTGCTTGGCCTGATCGAGAGTCGGAAAGCTCCCATGCAGTCTGAAAAATATTTTAAACGTGCCTTATCCTTGGGTATGACTATGGATCATAACATTGCTTTAGCAAAACTAAGTCTTGCCGGAATTGCAATGGCTAAACGCAACAAGCGTGAAGCTACATTGCTTCTCCAAGAAGCGAAGAAGGCGGATAAAAATAAATTGTTAGCCGACCAAATCAAGATGATGCAGGCCCAAATGGGCCAGCTGGATAAAACGCAGCAGATTAGAGGTTACAGATAACCAATCCCAGTATTGTAAAAATGAAAAGCCTTCCGAGTTCGGAGGGCTTTTTTATTGAAACAATTCATTCGGTAATTGTGTTTACTAGTTAATTAGTAAATCCGAATATGAAAAAAACTTCATTAATGATGATAGTAAGCCTGATAATGGTACTGTCATGCAAAAAAGATCGTGTAGATATTTTTCAAAGCATCACTCTCGAACAATTAAAAGAATTGGAGGTACAATATGAAACTAAGTCTTTCATACTAAAAAGTTCAGTCTCCAGTGCAGATTTAGGTACACAAGCTATTGTGTTTTTTAAAACGTCTCAAGGCACCTTTGGTAAATTTAAAATACTTGGTATTACAGCAAATTTCGATTTGAAAGTCGATATGGTAATCTTTGACCCCGAAGGCAAAGTGGCTTTCCAGAATAACAGGCTTTTAATTCCTGCCAATAACTCGATTGATTTGGATACCGGGAAAGTAGGAAATTACGTCGATGATACAATGGATCTGGTATGGGATGTAAGCAATGAAGGAGAGAGCCAGTCGCTTGTAAATCTCGATATATGCAGGTTCTATGTATATAAGAACTAAAAAAGCCCTCCGAAACTCGGAAGGCTTTTTTAGTTATTCCAACTTACTTAATCTCGACCGCAGGGAGAGATCTCCTTAGCCTAAATGATAGATTTCTCCTCTCACGATGAATCGGGATCGTCCAAATGACGGAAACGTTTAAGCAAACCAGCTCATTACCAAATCTCTTTCAGGCATGGCAATGTCTAGTTTTAATTTTTTGCGCATTCCGCCTAAATCGTTAAAAACTTTGTTCGGGTTGGCTGCTTTAAACTCTTCAACTGTTAAAAAACCCATTTTTTGAATTACGGGAAACCATTCGGTAGGAACGCCGATAGCGGCAAAATCTTCAACAGAAGCTACTTTAGCCTTCTTTTCAGGCCGCATTTGCGGGAAGAACAAAACTTCCTGAATGGTGCTTTGGTTAGTCATAAGCATCACTAAACGGTCAATACCAATACCTAAACCTGAAGTAGGCGGCATGCCGTATTCCAGAGCACGTAAAAAGTCTTCGTCCATGGCCATAGCCTCTTCATCGCCACGATCTGCTAATTTTAATTGATCTTCAAAGCGCTCCCGCTGATCGATTGGATCGTTCAACTCTGAATACGCATTGGCTATTTCTTTACCTATCACAAATAACTCAAAACGCTCTACCAAACCCTCTTTACTGCGGTGTTTCTTTGCTAAAGGAGTCATTTCTATCGGGTAATCAGTAATGTATGTTGGCTGGATCAGATTGGCTTCCACCTTTTCACCAAAAATTTCGTCAATCAGTTTACCACGGCCCATGGTGTCATCCACGGTAATGCCCAACTCTTTGCAGGTTCTGCGCAAGTCGGTTTCGTCCATCGCTGAAACATCAATACCTGTGTATTTTTTAATCGAATCGTACATCGATAATTTCTCATACGGTCCGGCAAAATCGATGAGATGTTCCCCAACTTTTACTTTAGAGCTGCCGTGTATCGCGGTAGCCACCTTTTCCAAACATTCTTCTACCATGGCCATCATCCAGATATAATCTTTATAAGCCACATAGATTTCCATGGAGGTAAACTCGGGATTGTGTGTACGGTCCATGCCCTCATTGCGGAACATTTTTCCGAACTCGTAAACACCATCAAAACCGGCTACAATTAAGCGTTTGAGGTATAATTCGTTGGCAATACGCAAGTACAAAGGCATATCCAGCGTGTTGTGGTGCGTTTTAAATGGACGGGCCGCCGCACCGCCATGAACCGGCTGTAGGATAGGAGTTTCTACTTCCATCCAACCCTGGCTATCAAAATAATTCCGCATGGTGTTGATCACCTTGGAGCGGTTCATGAAAATATGCTTGAACTCCGGATTAACGGTTAAGTCTACATAACGTTGGCGGTAGCGCAGTTCCGGATCGGTAAATCCATCATACACATTGCCTTCTTCGTCGCGTTTAACGATAGGGAGTGGTTTTAACGATTTAGATAAAACCGTTAAGCTACTCACGTGGATTGATATTTCTCCGGTTTGTGTCGTGAAAACATGGCCTGTAATGCCAATAAAATCACCGATATCTAATAATTTCTTGAAAACGGTATTGTATAAGGTTTTGTCCTCGGTAGGACAAATTTCATCGCGATTGATATACACCTGAATTCGACCGGTGGCATCCTGGATTTCGGCGAATGAAGCGCTGCCCATAATGCGTCGGGTCATAATTCGCCCGGCTATGCTTATATTTTTATAGGAAGTTTTGTCGCGTTCGTAATTTTCCTTGACATCCTTGGCATTTGCATTGATTTCAAATGCTTCAGCAGGATAGGGGTTGATGCCCAAATTCCGCAGTTCTGTCATCGCCTCCCGGCGTAAAATTTCCTGTTCAGATAAACCTATACTCATGTGCACGTTGAATTTGTGCAAAAATAGCGTTTTATGGTTAAAAATCAGATTGTATAAGGTTAAAGCGGAATGAATTCAATAAGTTTTTCACTAGCCCTGCTCTTCTGCAAAATTCAACAACTATTAATGATAGCAATTGACTCTTTGGTGTATTCCGATTAATCAATATGAAATGTGCATTATACTCCAACTATAATTAAGGAAAAATGTCAAACAAAACTTTAGTGAGATTGTCTTTTAAACATAAAAAAGAATGTTTATGAAAAGATATTACTTGATTTTTCTAGTTTTTTCACTTCGATAATTTTTGGTATGTGCTCAAAAAGTGATAATAATTTTTGGGAGTCTGAAATGCAAACCTCTTTATTTACTGATTTTCCGAACGGGAAAAATTATGCCCACAATGGCTTCAATAAACTTGAATTAGCAAAGATTATTTCAAATGATCCAGACTGGATTGAATATGAAAAAACGTCACAAGAGCTTTTAGTATTCTTAATAAAGAAAAACATCAATCTATATGATCTTAGGTATTTTGACAAGCATTTTTTTTATAGTCAAATAGGTAAAGATTCTATTTTTTACGATTCAAAATTTCAAATCGGAAAAAAGCATGCTTTCAATATTTATAAAAAGTATTTTGCTGATGTAAAAATTTGCACTCTTTGTTATGAATTAAGCTTGGACAAAAAATTAGCTTATGCGAAGTTATTTGAGAAAATCAAATTATCTAAGGATATGAATCAAAGATCTTTGCAAAATGAAGGAGGAGGAGGAGGAGACGTGCCAAAAGCACCTAACTGTTGGAATCCACAATTTTTTGCTTGTGGTGGACTTTGTGCAATGACAATGGAAGCACCTCCCGCTTTTGCTCTTTGCATGGGTTATTGTATTGCACAGCACTGTAAATAAATAGAGGTCTTTTCTAAAGAATTAGCAATAATTATGGATTACATTACTAACCTAATACTTCCAATTCTGATCATTTTAGGATTGTATTTAATTGTCAAACTCAGTAGTAAAATAAGATATAATCAAGTTCAAGTAATTAAGTCAAGAATTATATTGGGCTCAATAGGTATTGGTTATTTTATGAGTATTGCAATTCAAAGTGGTGAATGGAAAACAATTACTCTAACTGTAATTTTTGCATTACTAATACTTTATGGCGTATTATCTCTTTTTAAAAAATATTTTGATTTTAGGGAAGAAAAGAAATATGGCTAGTTAATTAAAAAGCCTGTTAACTTAACAGGCTTTTTAATCGGATTTCATACATTTTAGGCTAATTCTTCAGCATACAATTCCTCAATCGCATCGGCATATTTTTTCTCAATTACCTTACGCTTGGCTTTGAGGGTCGGTGTAATTTCCCCGTCTTCAATGGTGAATGGATTCCGTTTGACAATAAAGTGCTTGATCCGTTCGAATTTTGCGAGTTCATTCGAAAGTTGTTTGATGTCATCATCCACCCAGTTAACAATCGTTTCATCTCGAATAAAAGCATCCGATTCATTGAAGAAGCTGTCGTTCAAATTAAACGTTTCTTGCAGCGTTTCTCTTGAAGGCACAACAATAGCCGTAACGTATTCGCGTTTGTCGCCAATTAAGAATATTTGCTCAATTTTTGGACTCTTGAGGTAAGTATTTTCTACAGGAGTAGGATAAATATTCTTTCCATAGGCATTTACCAACATGTTTTTGATACGGTCGGTAATTTGCAAGTTACCCTTGAAGAATCGCCCCACATCTCCGGTATGGAACCAGCCGTCTTTATCAATTACTTGAGCAGTTTCTTCGGGTTTATTCCAGTAACCTTTCATTACACAATGCCCACGAACCACCACTTCGCCTTCACCGCATTCAAAGCTTTCATTAAAGCTGTCGTGGTTTTGAACCGTAATAAATTCTTTGGTTTCTACATCTTGAATTCCAACCTCAATACCTGGAATTACACGGCCTACTGTACCGTAAACCTGTCTGTGATACTCGGTAACTGCCATTACCGGCGAAGTTTCGGTTAACCCAAAACCTTCCAGAATCTTAATACCTAGATTACCGAAAAACTCACCAATATTTTTAGGTAAGGCTGCACCGCCAGAAATCATAAATTTCAAACGTCCGCCAGTTTTTTCTTTGATCTTGCTAAAAACCAACTTTTCGGCCAATTTTTGTTGCAGGCTAAGTAAAAAACTTGGTTTATTGCCCGATTCTAGAACTTCGCGGTATTGTTGTCCGGTTTTTAAAGCCCAAAGGAAGATGTGAGCTTTGGCACCTCCAGCAGCCGTACCATTCTTCATCGCTTTATCGTGAATACGCTCCAGCAAACGAGGCACACAAGCCATGATACTTGGCTTTACATCGGCCATATTCTTGGCCAATAATTCCAAACTTTGTGCAAAGGCTATTTTACAACCCATTGCACAGCAAATATGGTAGGTGGCCGTACGTTCAAATACGTGTGAGAGAGGCAAGAACGATAAAAACGTTTCGTTATGGTTGATTACCGGTATTTGTTGTAAACAAACTCTAACATTTTCTACAAAATTGGCGTGGGTTAGCATCACGCCCTTGGGTGTTCCTGTAGTTCCTGAGGTATAGATTAACGAAGAAAGATCACTAGGCAACACATCATTACGAAGAATCTCAATTTCTTTACGATGCACATCTAAAGTCAGCTCACCTTCTTTAATAACGTTTGCAAGAGAGATAACCCCGGCATTTAGGTTTTCTTTCTCTGTATATTTGGAATAATCGTCAAAAACTGGAATTATGCGAATTAAATCTTTACAATTATTCGCTAATTTGATGATTTTACGCAACAGGAATGGATTGCCTACCAGAATGGTTTTAGCTCCGCAATCTTTTAGAATATATTCAATTTCGGATTCGCTTAGGGTAGGATAAACCGAAACGTTTACAGCGCCAATTTGCTGTAAGGCCTGATCGTAATAAATGTAATCCGGACAATTTTCGATGATTAGCGCTAAACGATCTCCTTTTTTGATTCCGATATCCAATAAATAACTGGAGATGGCATCTGCCTTGTCTAAGACCTGCTTAAAACTAATATCTTCCCAATTTTGACCAACCTTGTGACTTAAAAAAGGGTGGCTTTCGGGATGAACGTGTTGAACTACATTTCTAAGTAGTTGTGGAATAGTAGTATGCTCGTTAATTAAACTCATACGCTATTAGGCTTAAGGGAAATTGGTTAGATAACAATTATACGGGATAAGTGTTAAAAAACAAAAGGGCAAATTGATTCGCCCTTTTGTCTATTGAAAATTAAACCTTAATTAAACAGAAAAACTTTCCCCGCAACCACATGTTCTGCTGGCATTGGGGTTATTAAAATTAAATCCTTTGCCGTTTAGGCCGTCTGAAAAATCTAATTCGGTACCGGCTAGGTAAAGAAACGATTTCATATCTAGGGCCATACGTATACCTTTATCTTCAAAAAACTGATCACCGGTTTTTTCTTCGTTATCGAAGTCTAAATTATAGCTCAATCCCGAACAGCCACCTCCTTTTACAGAAACTCGCAGGAAAAAAGATGAGTCTAGGCCTGCTTCTTGCATCAAGCTTAGAACTTTTTCTTTGGCTTTATCGGTTACGGTAACCATTTTTTAGTAGTGAGATTGGAGTATTGAGATTAGAGTTTTGCAAAAAAAAGCTAAACGTTTCTTAATTCTAATATCTCAGTACTCAATTTTAAATTAGTGGTGGCTTTTTTCAGACTCAATTGGAGCCAAGCCATTCTTTATACGGTAATCGTTGATGGCAGCCTTGATGGCATCCTCAGCCAATACAGAGCAATGGATTTTAACCGGCGGTAAAGCCAATTCTTCTACAATATCCATATTGTCGATAGCCATTGCATCATCAATAGATTTTCCTTTTAACCACTCGGTTGCTAAAGAAGAAGATGCAATTGCAGAACCACAGCCAAAAGTTTTGAACTTGGCGTCGGTAATTACATTGTTGCCGTCTACTTCAATTTGTAAACGCATTACGTCACCACATTCTGGTGCACCAACTAAACCGGTACCCACATTGTTTTTGCTTTTATCAAGCGTACCCACATTGCGTGGATTGGTGTAGTGATCAATAACTTTATCTGAATATGCCATAATTTTTCAATTTGTTAATTAGTCAATTAGCTAATTAGCCGATTATTTTTTCTTTAATTTTATTTTAATTGCCGAATTGACAAATCGTCAAATCGACAAATTGATTAATGTTCAACCCATTCAACCTTATCCAGGTCGATACCTTCTTTAAACATTTCCCAAAGTGGAGAAAGATCACGTAAATGATTTACAGCTTTTTTAGTGACTTCAATAGCGTAATCTACTTCTTCTTCAGTAGTAAACCTACCTAAACCGTAGCGGATTGAAGAGTGAGCCAAATCATCTGATAGACCTAAACTCTTTAATACATAAGATGGTTCTAATGAAGCAGATGTACAAGCAGAACCTGAGGATACCGCCAAATCTTTCATGGCCATCATTAAACCCTCACCTTCAACATATTTGAAAGAAATATTAGCAACATGCGGTAAGCGATGCTCTACGTTTCCGTTTACATAGCTTTCTTCCAATTCAAGTAAGGATGATTGTAATTTATCTCGGAATGCAGCTAAGCGTTTAGCTTCAGCATCCATTTCTAAGCGACACAATTCAGCAGCTTTACCAAAGCCTACAATTCCAGCTACATTAAGCGTGCCTGAGCGCATGCCACGCTCATGACCGCCACCATCCATTTGTGCAGTAACCTTAACTCTTGGATTTTTGCGGCGAACGTACAATGCACCCACACCTTTTGGTCCGTACATTTTATGGGCGGTAAATGCCATGAGGTCAATTCCGTCTGCATCTACATTTACAGGTATCTTGCCTACGGCTTGAGTTCCATCTGTCATAAATAACGCACCGTATTTGTGTGCAATGGCAGAAATTTCTTTTACTGGCTGAATAACACCGATTTCGTTGTTACCATACATGATACAAACCAAAATGGTTTGCGGAGTCATGGCAGCTTCTAGTTCTTTCAGGTCGATTAAACCATCTTCTTTAACAGGAAGATAAGTAACCTTTGCACCTTGTTTTTCCAGGTGTTTGCAGGTATCTAAAACCGCTTTATGCTCAGTAACAGTAGTAATGATGTGATTACCCTTGTCTTGATACATTTCAAAAACACCTTTAATACCTAGGTTGTCACCTTCGGTAGCACCTGAAGTGAAAATTATTTCTTTTTCGCTGGCTCCAATTAATTGAGCCACTTGTTCACGAGCATAATCTACACCTTCTTCAGCGGCCCAGCCAAAGGCGTGGTTACGACTGGCTGCATTACCAAATTTCTCGGTAAAGTAAGGCAACATGGCTTCCAAAACACGGGGGTCCATGGGGGTAGTTGCATTGTTATCTAAGTATACAGGTAGTTTCATCTGGTTTATTTAGAATCAGTTTAAATTCAGATACAAAGATAGAAAAATACGTAAAAGAAAAAGTAGGTTAACGTAGTAAATTCGCCATAAAATCGTCATTTTTGTCGCAAAGGTCACAAAATGAAAAAGATCGAACATATTGGTATTGCGGTTAAAGATTTGACGAGTAGCTGTAAAACCTACGAACAATTACTTGGTGTAAAACACTACAAAGTTGAGCTTGTAGCTTCAGAAAATGTTTCAACAGCTTTTTTTCAAGTAGGCGAGAATAAGGTTGAGCTGCTTGAAGCCGCATCTGAACAGAGTGCCATTTATCAATTTATTCAAAAGCGTGGTGAGGGAATTCATCACATTGCTTTTGCTGTTGATGATATTTATGCGGAAATGGATCGCTTAAGAAATGAAGGATTTACGTTGCTGAACGAGCAACCTAAAAACGGTGCCGATAATAAATTGATCTGTTTTGTGCATCCGAAAGATGCCAATGGGGTTTTGATCGAACTCTGTCAGGAGATTAAATCGTAATATTTTTACGTTTTGAATTTTTTGTTTTGACTTTTAACGCTATATTTGCCCCTCTCAAAAAGATATTGAAAGACGATGAAAGCTGATTTACATCCACAAAACTATAGATTAGTGGTTTTCAAAGACATGTCTAACGACTATGCTTTTTTAACCAAATCATGCATTGAAACCAAAGAAACCGTTAAATGGGAAGATGGAAATGAATATCCATTGGTGAAATTAGAGATTTCTCATACTTCACACCCTTTCTTTACCGGTAAAATGAAACTGGTAGATACTGCTGGTCGTATCGACAAATTTAAGAATCGTTACGCGAACAAGAAGTAATCAATCGCAAAATATACCGAAGTCCCGGCCTAACAGTCGGGACTTTTTTTATTTTTGTTAAATGCGCATCATCCTTTTTGACGATCAAGCACGAGAAAGTCTTCTGCCTTTAACCTATACGCGGCCGGTAGCCGATTTGCGTATCGGAATTCTGACCATTGCCGAAAAATGGTCTAAACGGTTAGATAATCTGAGCTATTCTTTCTTAACGGCTGATTATCTACAGACCAAATTCAGCCTAACAACGGATTCAGACAACTTGTTTATCAATGGATCACTTTGTCCGGATGAGAATTTGGTAGCGGCCATTCGTACGCTTGGCACTGGAGAAGCTCTGGCAAAAGATGATTTGTTACTTGCTGTCCGTTTAGATGAAGCAGCTGGCAAAACATTCGATTTTACTGATTTTTCAGCCTACAAGATTTTAAACTATTCACACGAAATTCTTCGTTTAGTTTACCCAGAAGATATTTTCAAGTATAACGATACAGAATTACGAAAAGATTTCAAGTTGATTACCGCCGGTCGTCAATCGGCAAAAATCAGCTCAACCAATACCGTTTTAGGCACTGATTTTTTTGCTGAAGAAGGAGCTACTGCGGAGTGCAGCACTTTTAACACCATCGAAGGTCCCATTTATTTGGCTAAAAACACCCAGGTTTGGGAAGGAAGCCATATTCGCGGTTCATTCGCCTTGTGTGAGCATTCACAGGTTAAAATGGGTGCTAAAATTTACGGAGCAACTACCATTGGTCCGCATTGTAGGGTAGGAGGTGAGGTAAGCAATTCGGTTTTACAAGCTTATTCTTCAAAGGGCCACGAAGGCTTTTTAGGCAACTCGGTTTTAGGCGAATGGTGCAATATTGGTGCGGATACCAATAACTCAAACTTAAAAAACAATTACGCCGAGGTTCGTTTGTGGGATTATAAAAAACAGAGTTTCCGCAAAACCGGTCTGCAATTTTGCGGCCTGATCATGGCCGATCATGCTAAATGCGGCATCAATACCATGTTCAATACCGGTACGGTGGTTGGTGTAAGTGCCAATGTATTTGGCTCGGGTTATCCACGCAATTTCATTCCAGATTTTGCTTGGGGCGGGGCTCAAGGTTTTGAAGTGTATGCACTTACTAAAGTTTTCGAAACCGCCGAATTGGTTTATCAACGCCGTAACCGTGAATTTGATCAAATTGAAAAGGATATCCTAGCTAAAGTATTTGAATTAACAGAACAATATCGGAGGTTTTAATACTCCATTTAATACATACATGAGAAAGAAGTTAGTTGCCGGTAACTGGAAAATGAATCAAGACTATACCTCGGGTACAGCCTTATTTTCTGAAATCTTAACGATGGTGCAGGATGAAGTGCTTGGAAACCAAGAGGTCGTTGTTTGTCCGCCATTTATCCATTTGAGTACACTCAGTCAATTGGCTAAAACAAGTTCTAAAGTTTCATTAGGTGCCCAGAATTGCCATCAGGCAGCAGCCGGAGCGTATACCGGAGAGGTATCAGCAGCTATGATTCAATCGGTTGGCGCCAGGTATGTAATTCTTGGCCATTCAGAGCGTCGCCAGTATTTTGGCGAGACCGATGCTGTACTAGCTGAGAAGACGAATACAGTACTCGCAAATGGTTTAAAGCCGATTTTTTGTATTGGCGAAACTTTGCAGGAACGCGAATCTGGTAAATTTTTGGAAATTATTGCTAGTCAACTTAAAAACGGCATTTTTCATTTAAATGCAGATCAATTTGCAGAGGTAGTACTGGCTTACGAGCCGGTTTGGGCAATTGGTACCGGACTTACCGCTACACCAGAGCAAGCGCAAGAAGTGCATGCGTTCATCCGCCAGGAAATTGCCAAACAGTACGATACAGCTACCGCCGATAATTGTACCATTTTATACGGCGGAAGTTGTAATCCTAAAAATGCTTCAGAGTTATTTGCTCAACCAGATATTGATGGGGGCTTAATAGGTGGAGCATCGTTGAAATCACGTGATTTTGTGGATATTGTGAAAATCTTCAACGGTCGATGAGTTATCTCGAACTGCTTTTTGTTCAAACTAAAGGAGAGCGCTTTTACTGCGACATCCTGATGTCCGAACTGGCCGAGCTGGGTTTCGACACATTTGAAGAAACCGAGCAGGGCTTCAAGGCATTTATTCCAAAAAATACATTTAATCAACAGGTTTTAGAGACGTGTTTGGCTGCTATGGCCGATGATTGTGTCTTTGCATATTCGCAACAGGAAATTGCTCAGCAAAACTGGAATTCGGTTTGGGAAAGCAATTTTGAACCCTTAACTATTGCCGATCAGATCTATGTTCGTGCTACTTTTCATCAGCCTAAGCCTGATTTTCCTTTTGAAATTGTGATTGACCCCAAAATGGCTTTCGGAACCGGGCATCATCAAACTACTTCTTTAATGATGGAGATGATGTTGGAGGAAGATTTTGAAGGTAAAAAAGTATTAGACATGGGTTGTGGAACAGGTATTTTAGCTATTCTGGCTGAGAAAATGGGTGCTACAAAACTAGATGCCATAGATTATGATCCGCTGTGCTACGAGAGTACATTGGAAAATTCGACCTTAAATGGGTGTAGTTGTATTCAGGCATTATGCGGTTCGAAAGAAGTTATTCCCAATCAGCTATACGATATTGTTTTAGCCAATATTAACCGAAACATTTTGCTCGATCAGCTGGATCGCTATTCGGCCGTGCTCATCCCGGAAGGTAAACTGTATTTAAGCGGGTTTTATGAGCATCCTGATTTGGAGATCTTGAAAGAAAAAGCAGCATCTCTGGACTTGATTTATCAGGAACACCGGGTAAATAAAGACTGGACAGTAGCTAAATTCATCAAAAAATAACATGAAAGTACATTTTATCGCCATTGGTGGGAGTGCAATGCACAATCTGGCTATTGCACTTGCAAAAAAAGGTTACCACGTTACAGGTTCTGATGATATCATTAACGAGCCTTCCAAATCGCGGTTGGCCCGATATAACATTTTACCTGCCCAAACTGGTTGGTTTCCTGAGAAGATCACGCATGATTTAGACGCGGTGATTTTGGGTATGCATGCCCGTGTAGACAATCCAGAACTACTTAGAGCACAAGAATTGGGCCTGCCAATTTATTCGTACCCGGAATATATTTACGAACAGTCGAAACAAAAAACACGTGTTGTAATTGGGGGAAGTCATGGTAAAACCACCATCACTTCTATGATTTTGCACGTTCTTCAGTACGCAGGCAAGGATTTTGATTATTTGGTTGGGGCTCAGCTGGAGGGTTTTGATACCATGGTTAAGATTACAGAAAATGCCCCGATTATCGTAATAGAAGGAGATGAGTATTTAGCTTCGCCAATTGATAGACGTCCGAAATTTCATTTGTATCAAGGGCACATTGCTGTAATTAGTGGTATAGCCTGGGATCATATTAACGTATTCCCAACTTGGGACTCCTACATTCAGCAATTTGACCTGTTTATAGATACCCTACAGCCCGGTGGTTCGTTGATTTATTGCGAACAGGATTCGGAATTGAAACACTTGGTTGAACAAAAACAAACAGCAATTGAAAAGATACCGTACCACTTGCCACCCCATCAAATAGAAAATGGGACTACTTATTTAAACACTGAAAATGGTAAGGTGGGCTTGCAAGTTTTTGGAGAACACAATCTACTTAATTTAACTGCAGCTCAAAAAGTATGCGAAAAACTTGGCATCGGTACTGCTGTTTTTTACGAGGCCCTTTCCACATTTAAAGGAGCGGCACGTCGCTTAGAATTGGTTGGGAAGACCGAAAACTGTACAATTTTTAAAGATTTCGCCCATTCTCCATCCAAATTAAAAGCGACTATTCATGCAGTTAAACAACAGTTCCCGGAAAGAGATTTAATTGCGGCGATAGAATTACACACTTTTAGTAGTTTGAACGCAGAATTTTTAAAAGAATATGCTGGTACAATGGATGAGGCAGATGTGCCAATTGTGATTATTGATGCTGAAACTTTTAGGCAAAAACAACTGGAGCCCTATGAAGAAAATGTCGTAAAAAAGTCATTTAATAACGACAAATTAAAATTCTTTGATAATTTTGAAATATTTCAAACATATTTGAATACAATTTCTTTTACTAACAAGACACTCTTATTGATGAGTTCTGGCAATTTTGGGGGAATTGATTTGGAGAAATTGAAAAACCATATATTAAAATTATAAACCATTAATTAATTTTACCACACCATTATCACTGAATAAAATGAAAACATTAGGCAAAAAAATCAGACTGCTGAGACACCAGCGTTCGTGGAGCCAGGAAGATGTAGCCAAACAATTGGACATTTCTATTCCTGCATTTTCTAAAATTGAAACCGGTATTACCGATGTAAACTTATCCCGTTTGCAGCAAATTGCTACGCTTTTTGGGTTAAGTGTGGTTCAGTTGTTAACCTACAACGATACTGAAGAGCAAGAAAAATACAATAATGAGGTAGAAACCTTAACTAAAAAATTACAAGAACGCGAAGCAGATGTGATCGATCTACAGAAAAAAGTAATTGATCTATACGAAGAATTGCGTCGTGCAAAGATTATGGCTTAATTTTTTCATTGATATAGTAAAAAGCCCTTCTGGATTCCAGAAGGGCTTTTTTATTGCACAATTTCTTTTAAAAAACCTTGAGCATGGTTAAATGTCGTTTGCCAAATGTAGCTCCAGTTGCTTGGTGAATGGCAATCATTTTATCGTTAAAATCACCAACCCAGGAAAGTTCAAGTTCTTTGTACTGGTTTTTAGGCATGACATATTTTTTCAATTCGATGAATAAGGCCGACTCTAGTCCATGTTTTTGGAATGCTTTCTTGGTTCCCATCACGATGGCACGCATTCGCGAAACGCCTCTCCAACGTTGATAGACAAATTGTAGTTTTTGCCATAACCCCAGTTTCCCGTTAAAGGATTTTATTAATTGATTAGCATCAGGCAGTATAACTACAAATGATGCAGGCTCATTATCTACATAAGCAAATCGGATCAGTTTTTCATCCATAATTGCTTTCATTTTTTCGAAACTTTCCATCACCACCTGCTTTTCGAGTGGTACGAAGTTTTTGAAATCTCTCCAGGCATCGTTGTAGATTTCCATGAAATCCTGTGCAAATCGATCAATTTCGCTCGCTTTTAAATACTCGAACCGATATCCAGGTTTGTTCGCTACCCATTCGGCAATTTTAGTGAAGCGTTCGGGAAAAGGTTTGGTTAAATCCAGATGATTGGTGATTTGTTCGTATTGTGTACTAAAACCGTAATTCTTGAATAAGTTTTGGTAATAGGAACCGTGGTAATTCATGCCATACGAAGGAGGTGTGAAGCCTTCGGCCAATAAGCCCCAAAATGTATCGTTTTCACCAAAATTAATTGGCCCTTCCATGGCTTTCATCCCTTTTTCCGAAAGCCAATTTTTAGCGGTATCAAATAATAAATTCGCTGCTTTCTGATCGTCTATACATTCAAAAAAGCCCATACCACCGGTTGGAACTTCGTATTGAAACGCCTTTTTTTCATTGATAAATGCAGCCACTCGGCCTATCAACTGGCCATCTGCCGACTTGAGTATCCAACGGGTGCATACTCCGTGTTGGTGAAAACTATTGGTATTTGGGTCAAAAACGGCTTCAATATCCTGGTCGAGCGGGCAAATCCAATTTGGATCGTCTTTATAAATTATCCGGGCAGTATCCAGGAAATCCTTTTGGTCTTGTGCGTTTTTAACTTCGGTAATGGTCATGTGTTTGATATAAAAAAGCATCCGAGAGTTCTCGAATGCTTTTCTTTAAGTTGTGTATATTAATTAAAAGTCATCGTCATCCAGGTCGTCCAGATCAGCTATATCCAGGTCATTCATCGGTAAATCAAACTCATCGTCTTCATCCGAAATAAAAAGTGGATCAGGTTTGGCTGAATTTGTTTTTGCAACTGATTTATTAGTCGCTTTAGGGGCGCTTTTCTTACTGGTATTCTTTTTGGACGTTTTCATCAGAAATCAGAATCAAATTGTTAGCCTAAAATTAAGAAGTTTTTAGAATCTCCAACTCGCCTAAACTATTTTTTGTAAAATTTTTTACTCGCTTTGCTCCCCAATTTCATTGCTCTCTGCAACCAAGTCTTTCAGTTGGGGTAAATCAGCCAGACTCTTCAATCCAAAATAATCCATAAACAAGCTACTGGTTGTGTACAAGAGCGGTTTTCCCACCGAATCTGCTTTTCCTGAGATACCGATTAATTCCTTTTCCAGGAGTTTTTGAATGGTATAATCGCAATTCACTCCCCGAATTTGTTCAATTTCCAGTTTGGTAATGGGTTGTCTGTACGCAATAATAGCCAAGGTTTCTAGTGCAGCCTGACTCAGTTTTTTCTTCGAACGATGAATCTGGAGTTGATTGATGGTGGCGTGGAACTCTTTTTTAGTTAAAAAAATGAATCCATCTGCCAATTCTACCAATTCAATCGCAATAGCCGGATTGGCGTATTTTGTACGTATATTTTCAATGGCTTCGGTTAACTCCACTGAGTTTAGCTGTATTTCCAGCGCTGCTTCAGCCACCGCTTTGATTTCTTCCAGACTGATACTTTGTTCAGCTGAAAAAATAAGTGCTTCAATATGTTGCGCAAGGTTATTCAATTTAGGCAATTTAATAATTGATAACTTGTTCTTCAATTTGTGTTGGCAAATCGCGGAATTCGTATTGTTGGGTGCGCAATTGCGGCTCAAATCCAGCTTCGCGAATAGCTTCCTGAATCCCTTTAGCTGTAAATCGGTGGGGTGCACCAGCCGCAGAAACCACGTTCTCCTCAATCATGATCGATCCAAAATCGTTGGCTCCGGCATGCAAACACGTTTGTGCTACTTGTTTACCCACCGTTAACCACGAAGCCTGAATATTTTTGATATTGGGTAGCATGATCCGACTCAACGCAATCATACGAATATATTCATCTCCGGTAACCTGGTTGGTAATTCCACGTACTCGTTTTAATAATGTACCGTCATCTTGAAACGGCCAAGGAATGAAGGCAATAAAGCCCTTGGCATGGGCTGGCTTTTCGGATTGTACTTCACGTAGCCAAACCAAATGCTCGAAACGTTCCTCTAGGGTTTCAATGTGCCCGAACATCATGGTTGCCGAAGTAGTTAAATTCAACTGATGCGCTGCCCGCATGACATCCAACCACTCTTGTCCACCACATTTTCCTTTAGAAATTAAACGACGAACTCGATCGTTCAAAATTTCGGCACCAGCTCCCGGTAGGGAATCTAGACCAGCCTCGATGAGTGCTTTCAATACTTCGGTATGGCTTAGGCCTTCTAATTTGGCGATATGGGCAATCTCTGGGGGGCCTAAAGAGTGTAATTTAAGAGTCGGGTAGAGTTCTTTAAGTTCTTTAAACAGGTCGACATAGTATTTCAGACCTAAATCTGGATGGTGGCCACCTTGTAGTAGCAATTGATCGCCTCCATAACGAAAAGTTTCCTCAATCTTTACCTTATAGGTTTCAATATCGGTAATGTAACTTTCTTCATGACCCGGGCGGCGGAAAAAATTGCAAAACTTGCAATTCGCAATGCAGACGTTCGTGGTATTCAGATTCCGATCAATGATCCAGGTTACTTTGTTGTGTGGCACTTGCTTTTTGCGCAGTTCATTAGCTACAAACATCAAGTCTGCCGTAGGAGCCTCTTTAAACAAAAAAAGTCCTTCTTCGGCACTCAAAAAATCAAAATTTGCGGCCCGGATTAATAAATCTGAAACAGTCATGTAGAGCAAAGATAGTTAAAGGCATCAGCCAAAAACAAGAATACCACCTCCGAATTGAAAATATTTACATTGATCAAACTTCTTGAAGCGTATTCGCTTCTTAAATCATTAAATTTGCGCTCTCAATTCCTACTATGGTTCCTTTTGAACGTTTCACATTAGCAAATGGTTTAACGGTTTTGGTACATGAAGATCCAACCACGCCCATGGCCGTTTTAAATATTTTATACGATGTGGGTGCTCGTGATGAAAATCCAAATCAAACCGGATTTGCCCATTTGTTTGAGCATCTCATGTTTGGTGGTTCTGTAAACATTCCTTCTTACGACGAACCTTTACAACGGGTTGGTGGTGAAAACAACGCTTTTACAAGTAACGATATCACCAACTATTACATCACATTACCGGCTGTTAACTTAGAGACTGCCTTTTGGTTGGAGAGTGATCGGATGCTAAGTTTGGCTTTTTCTGAAAAAAGTTTGGATGTGCAGCGCAATGTGGTGTGCGAAGAGTTTAAACAACGCTACTTAAATCAGCCTTATGGCGATGTTTGGTTAAAATTACGCCCTCTGGCTTATCAAAAACACCCGTACCGTTGGACTACCATTGGTAAAGAATTAGCACACATTGAGGAGGCCCGTATGGAAGATGTTAAAGCTTTCTTTCACCGTTATTATGTGCCTTCAAATGCCATTATGGTAGTTGCCGGTGCGGTTAAATTACCAGAGGTAAAACAATTGGCAGAGCGCTGGTTCGGTCCAATCCCGGGAGGTGTAAAACCAAAACGAGAATTACCGGTAGAGCCCCAACAACAGGAGGCCAGACAGGAAACTGTAGAGGCCAATGTGCCTTTGAATGCTATTTATAAGGCTTTCCACATGCCATCACGTACGGATCAGGATTATTATGCTGCCGATTTATTATCGGATATTTTATCTCGGGGTAACTCGTCTCGCTTGTACCGTAAGTTGCTTAAAGAGCAGCAAGTATTTTCAGAAATTAATGCTTACCATTTGGGAAGTATTGATCCTGGATTGATGGTGGTGGAAGGTAAACCATCTCCCAATGTGAGTATGGATGATGCTGACGAAGCAATTTGGTCGGAGTTGGATTTGATTAAAACCGATTTGGTAGGTGAAGAAGAATTGAGCAAAGTAAAGAATAAGCTCGAATCTACCATGGTATTTGCCGAAATGAGTTTGTTGGATAAAGCAATGAATTTGGCCTATTTTGAGTTGCTGGGTGATGCTCAAGATTTAAATCTGGAAGTAGACAAGTATTTGGCAGTTACCGCTGAAGAGATCAGACAAGTTGCCCGAAAAATATTTTGCCCCGAGAATTCGTCTACCTTATACTACAAAGCAAAGCAATCATGATCAACAGACATACCGCACCGTCATTTAGAGAAGTAGAGGAAATAGCACTTATTCGGGCGAACCCGGTAAAGTTGGATAATGGTTTGCCAGTTTTTCAAGTAAACGCTGGCGAACAGGATCTGGTCAGAATAGAGTTTATATTCGAAAATACCGCCTGGGATCCTGCAAAACCTTTGCAAGCTTATGCAGTTAACGCTTTGCTACAAGAGGGTACTTCTGAGTTTACATCTGCCGAGCTGGCTGAAAAATTAGATTACTACGGAGCTTTTTTGCAAAAGGAATTCACCTTTGATAATTCCAGTCTGGTGTTATACTCCCTAAATAAACATTTGGCTCATGTGTTGCCATTGGTTAAAGCCATGCTAGGCGACGCCACTTTCCCTCAAAATGAATTGGATACGTTTATTCGAAATCAGCAGCAGCGTTTGGTTGTAAATCTTGAAAAAAATGATTTTTTGAGCCGACGTTTATTCAATCAGGTGCTGTTTAAAGAAACCCTATACGGTTATGCAGTTGAACCTACAGACTACGCCAAGCTGAACAGAGAGGACTTGTTGACCTACTATAACCTAGCTTATCAACCGGCCAACTGCACCATTGTTGTAGCCGGTAAAATCAACGAGCAAACCCATAAGTTGTTAAATCAATATTTCGGGGCAAATTGGGATTCTGCTTCAAATCCTCATAAAAACGAATTCAGTTTTTTACCCGGCACGGGTGATTTGCATTTGATTGAAAAACCGGAAGCGCTTCAGTCGGCTATTCGTATTGGCCAGATCATGATCAACAGAACACATCCCGATTTTCCGGCATTACAGGTTTTGAACACCATTTTAGGAGGTTATTTCGGTTCCCGATTAATGGCCAACATCCGCGAGGATAAGGGCTATACTTATGGAATTGGTTCTGCTTTGGTTTCGCTGCAAAGTACCGGCTATTTCTTTATTGCCTCTGAAGTTGGCGCTGATGTTTGCGGATCGGCCATTCAGGAGATCGAAAAAGAAGTTAAACGCTTGCAAACAGAATTGGTAGATCAAGAAGAGCTGAAATTGGTAAAGAACTACATGATGGGTTCTATGTTGGGTAGTTTGGAGAATGCGTTTTCACATGCCGACAAGTTCAAGAACATTCACTTTTTTGGCTTGGGTTACGATTACTACGACCGGTATGTGCATACCCTTAAAAACGTTCAGTCTGAAGATATTTTGAAGCTAGCCAATCAGTACTTGAATTTCGATCAGTTTGAAAAAGTGATTGTGGGAAAGCAATAAATTCGTGATTATCAGAAAAAAGCGATAACTTCGCCTGGCAAATAATAATTCTAAACATTATTTGCTATGGAGCTCGATTCTAACAAATTTGTTGCCGAAGGACTCACTTACGACGACGTACTTTTAATCCCTGCTTACTCTGAAGTTTTGCCCCGTGATGTGGATACCAGTACTTGGTTAACCCGCAAAATCCGTTTGAATATCCCTTTGGTTTCTGCAGCTATGGATACCGTAACCGAAGCTGAGCTGGCTATTGCCATTGCACAAGCCGGTGGTTTGGGTATGTTGCATAAAAACATGAGCATTCAGGCACAAGCAGAAGAAGTGCGTAAGGTAAAACGTTCGGAGAGCGGAATGATTCAGGATCCGGTTACTTTGCATGAAAACTCCTTGGTAAAAGATGCTTTTCAGATCATGCGTGAGTTTAAAATTGGCGGTATACCGGTAATTGATGCAGAAAACAAGCTCAAGGGAATTATTACCAACCGTGATTTGCGCTTCCAGAAAGACATGAATCGTCCGGTTAAAGAAGTAATGACACAACAGGATTTGGTGACTGCGCCTGAGGGCACAGATTTGTTAAAAGCCGAAGAAATCCTCCAAAATTATAAAATTGAAAAACTCCCGATTGTAAATAAACAAGGCTGTTTAGTAGGTTTAATCACGTTTAAAGACATTCAAAAATTCAAAAATTATCCGCAGGCTTGCAAAGATGAACATGGTCGTTTGCGTGTAGGAGCTGCAGTTGGGGTTACACCGGATACCATGGATCGCGTAGCAGCTTTGGTAAAAGCTGGAGTAGACGTGATTGCGATTGATACCGCTCATGGTCATTCTAAAGGTGTAATCAATCAGTTGCGTGAAGTAAAATCCAAATACCCGAATTTACAGGTTATTGCTGGCAATATAGCTACCGGAGAAGCCGCTAAAGCTTTGGCCGAAGCCGGTGCTGACGCGGTGAAAGTTGGAATTGGTCCTGGGTCAATTTGTACCACCCGAATTATTGCTGGTGTTGGGGTTCCGCAATTGTATGCCGTTTTCGAGTGTGCAAAAGCCTTGAAGGGAACTGGTGTGCCCGTTATCGCAGATGGGGGTATCAAGCATACCGGCGATATTGCCAAAGCCATTGCTGCCGGGGCAAGCTCCATTATGGCAGGTTCATTATTTGCCGGTGTAGAAGAATCTCCTGGTGAAACCATTATTTACGAGGGACGTAAGTTTAAATCTTACAGGGGCATGGGTTCGGTAGAGGCAATGGAACAAGGATCTAAAGACCGTTATTTCCAGGATGTGGAAGACGATATTAAAAAACTAGTTCCCGAGGGAATTGTTGGCCGAGTGCCATATAAAGGAACTTTAGCCGAAGTGACTTACCAATACATTGGCGGTTTAAAAGCCAGTATGGGTTATTGCGGCGCCGCTACGATAGAGAAATTGCAAGAAGCACAATTTGTACGCATTACTGCTTCAGGTATTCGTGAAAGCCATCCTCACGACATAACCATCACGAAAGAAGCACCAAATTATACCCGGTAGATGAAGAGTGTTTGCGTTTTTTGCGGGTCGAATTTCAATGGAGATCCCCGTTTATCGAATGCTGTTGAAGACTTGTCTGCCATTTTGGTAGAAAAAGATATTACTCTAGTTTATGGCGGAGGTAGAGTGGGCGTAATGGGATTAATAGCCGACAAAATGCTTGCCAAGGGAGGAAAGGTAATTGGCATCATCCCTGAATTTTTAATGAATAAGGAAGTGGGTCATCACGGACTAACGGAATTGATCATTACCGAAAATATGCATCAGCGCAAGCAAAAAATGGCCGATTTGAGCGAAGGAGTAATTACCCTGCCCGGTGGTTACGGCACAATGGAAGAATTTTTTGAAGTGTTAACTTGGTTGCAATTGGGTTTGCATCATAAGCCGATTGGCTTGCTGAATGTAGGTGGTTTTTACGATTTTTTACTGAAACAACTGGATGTGATGGTGGATCAAAAATTCCTAAAACCAATTAACCGAGATTTGGTTCTAAGTGATGTTGAAGTAACTTCGCTTATCACTAAAATGGAACGCTTTGATGCCCAACCTGACGATGTTTGGTTTAAGGACAGAAACTTGATCTAACTATTTTAAGTTTTTTGCAAAGTAAAAGTGCTTAAATCGTTGATTTGGAATGATTTTTGTGGAGTATAATTCGTCGAAATTATAACCAAACTTTTACCAAAATCGTCAAACTAAGCTCGCTTTTTTCGGGTTTAATATTAACTTTGCTTTTTCAAAAATACAGCACCCTTTTTTAAATGAGACAACTCAAGATTACCCAATCCATTACCAATCGTGAATCACAATCGCTAGATAAGTACTTGCACGAGATTGGTAAAGTTGATTTGATTACTGCAGAAGAAGAAGTAATTCTGGCTCAAAAAATCAGAGAAGGCGATCAAGCAGCTTTAGAGCGTTTGACCAAAACTAATTTACGTTTCGTGGTTTCCGTAGCCAAACAGTATCAAAATCAGGGTTTAACCTTGGGCGATTTAATTAATGAAGGAAATTTAGGCTTGATTAAAGCTGCCAAACGTTTTGATGAAACTAAAGGGTTTAAGTTTATCTCTTATGCAGTTTGGTGGATTCGTCAGTCTATTTTGCAGGCTATTGCCGAGCAGAGCCGTATTGTACGTTTGCCTTTGAACCAAGTAGGTTCATTGAGCAAAATCAGCAAAGCGTTTTCCAAACTCGAGCAGGAATACGAACGCGAACCTTCTCCGGAAGAATTGGCAGATATGCTCGAGACCACCGTTGATAAAATTTCTGATACCCTAAGTAATTCTGGTCGCCATGTTTCTATGGATGCGCCATTTGTTCAAGGTGAAGAAAATACACTTTTGGATGTTTTGGAAAATAACGATCCGGAAACTGATAGCAGCTTAATTAACGAATCACTTTCAGAAGAAATTAGAAGATCTTTATCAACCTTAACCGATCGTGAGCGTGAAATTGTGGTCTTATTTTTCGGATTAAGTACCAACCAGCCTTTATCGTTAGAAGAGATTGGTGAGAAATTCAACCTAACACGTGAGCGGGTACGACAAATTAAGGATAAGGCCTTGCAACGTTTGCGCCATACCTCACGAAGCAAAATTTTAAAATCTTATTTAGGATAATACCAAAGATCGGGCTTGCACCGATCTTTTTGTTTATACCATTTTGTGTGAGTTATTTCTGATTTTAATGCATACATGATTTTGCTAATTTAGCGCCACCTAATTACAATCTATCTTATGAATCATCAATACGAAACCGAGTTTAAAAACTGGGTAGAGAAAGAAAAAAAAGCCATTGAGCTCATCAATGTCGTTGGTAAGCTTTGGTTCGATCGTTCCATTGAACTCGTTTTATTCAGAAAACCCTTGTTTGATGTAGGCAGTAGTGAAATTTTGGCGCATCACAATTATGCCAAACAAATTACTGGCAAGGAAATATCCATACACGAAACACTTGCCTTAGCTCAAGCGATTGCTGTTTCCAATTTGGCTCCATCTCGTATTGATATGGGCCGTTTGGTAGTCGAATGGTTGAAGGAAGGAGCTAAATATCCATCTACACACGATTTCGTATTGGCCAAACTGGCCAAGTTTGTGGGCAAAGACAAAAAGAAATTATCTGCCAAGGACGTCGTTTTATTTGGTTTTGGTCGAATTGGTCGAATTGCCGCCCGCGAATTGATTTTACAAGCCGGTAAGGGCGAACAATTGCGCTTAAGAGCTATCGTAACTCGTAGCTATAGCGATGAAGAATTGACTAAAAGGGCTGAGTTGTTGAGAACCGACTCCGTTCATGGTGCTTTTACCGGAACGATAATTGAAGATTTCAAGAACAAGGCCTTAATCATCAATGGCCAGATGGTATACATGATTGCCGCCAAGAATCCTGAAGAAGTAGATTACACTTCGTATGGTATTGAAGATGCGTTACTAATTGACAATACCGGGGTTTTTAGAGACCGTGAAGGATTGGGTATCCATCTTAAAGCAAAAGGCATCAGTAAGGTTTTATTAACTGCTCCTGGAAAAGGAGATATTCCGAACATTGTACACGGTATCAATCATTTGGAACCAGTTGGAACAGAAACCATCTATTCTGCTGCATCGTGCACTACCAATGCCATTGTACCGGTGTTGAAAGTTGTAGAAGACGTTTTTGGTATTCAGAAAGGCCACATTGAAACGGTTCATTCGTACACCAATGATCAAAATTTGTTGGATAATTACCACAAAAAGTACCGCCGTGGACGTTCAGCAGCTTTAAATATGGTGATTACTGAAACTGGTGCCGATAAAGCAGTAGCGAAAGTTCTTCCACCCTTGGCCGGAAAATTGACCGGCAATGCAGTAAGAGTCCCTACGCCAGATGTTTCATTAGCTATTCTCAACCTCACTTTGAATCGTGAAACCACCAAGGAAGAATTATCGAAAGTGTTGAATGAAGCTTCGCTTTATGGCGATTTAGTGGAACAAATTGAATATTCAATCTCCAACGAGTTGGTTTCTAGTGATGTAATTGGTAACAGTCATGCCTCTATTGTAGATGGTCCTGCAACTATTCTTTCTGCCGATAAAAAATCGGTGGTAGTGTACGTTTGGTACGATAACGAATACGGTTACACTCGACAGGTAGTCCGTTTAGCCAAGGTAATTTCAGGAGTTATCCGTTTAACGTATTATTAATAACACATTTTCGAGTAATCCACTTTAGGAAAAACGATTCTTTGACAGCTATTCAAACCCGACTTTTCGGATAAAACTGCTTAGAAGTTCGGTTTCAATACGTATTTGTCGTAGAAACGGAAAATGTGTTCAGCCGCATCTTCAGCTGTATCTACCAAACGGAATAGGTTCAGATCTTCTTCATTAATGTTGTGTTCTTTCAACAACATGGTTTGTTTAATCCAATCTAGTAATCCAGACCAATACGAAGTTCCAACCAATACAATTGGGAAACGGGCAATTTTACCGGTTTGAATCAAGGTTAAGGCTTCAAACATTTCATCTAAGGTTCCGAAACCACCAGGTAGCACGATAAACCCTTGCGAATATTTCATGAACATGACCTTGCGCACAAAGAAGTAATCAAACTCCAACAGCTTATCGCGATCAATAAATTTATTGTGGAACTGTTCAAAAGGAAGCTCAATATTTAAACCCACCGATTTACCTCCGGCTTCATAAGCACCTTTGTTGGCAGCTTCCATAATACCTGGGCCACCACCAGAAATTACGCCATAGCCACGTTCGGTGAGTAAGCGAGCGCAATCTTCTGCCATTTTGTAGTAGGGGTTGGCCTCTTTGGTTCTTGCCGAACCGAATATGGACACGCAGGGACCAATTTTAGCTAATTTTTCGAATCCGTCAACGAATTCGGCCATAATCTTAAAGATCTGCCAAGAGTCGGTTACTTTAATTTCTTGCCAATCTTTGTTTTCAAAAGCACTTCTAATTTTATCGTCACTTGTCATAATCTATATATTTCTCTTTTGATTAAAATCGTGTTTGTTTTGTTGCCGGTTTGCTGATCAAACACAGGCCGGCAAAGGTAATTAATCCATTGATTACTATTAACTCCGTATCAAAAATATAGCCGTTTAGTAAAGTTTTGGAATTCAAGTTCAGGAAATAGCAAATGGCTGGTGAAAGCAAGCAAATGAATGGAACTAATTTATCCCTCAGATCCCGCTTTTTCATAAATAAACCAAAACTATACAATCCTAAAAGCGGGCCATAGGTGTACGAAGCCACCGTGAAAATGGCACTTACTACTGCAGCATTATTCACCACATTGAACAATACAATAACCAGAAACAAGGCAATCGAAAAGCCAATATGTACCAAATGGCGAGTGCGTTCTGCACCGGCTTTGTTTTTATTTTCAGCTTTGTCCATACCTAAAAAGTCTACACAAAAAGAAGTGGTTAAAGCGGTTAAAGCGGAGTCGGTAGTGGCAAAAGTTGCCGCAGTTAAGCCGAGCATGAAAATGATTCCTGGTAGTAGACTTAAATGATTAAGCGCTATTTCTGGGAATAAGAAATCTGTTCGTAGATTCCCAGCTGCGTCGGTGGGCATAGCGATGCCGTTTTTAGCGGCGTAGATGTACAATAAAGCTCCCACACTTAAAAAGAAAATATTGATTACCACAAAAATCCCGGTAAAAGTGAACATGTTCTTTTGTGCTTCGCCGATGTTTTTACAGCTAAGGTTCTTCTGCATCAAATCCTGATCTAAACCAACCATGGCAAGCGTTACAAATACGCCGCCGAGTAATTGCTTGCCGATGTGAAACTTGCTGCTAATAAAATCTTCAACGAAAAAAATCTTGGAATAGGCACTGTTTTTAACCGTTTCGAATGCTTGAGGTATAGATAATTCTAAACTGTTGCAAACAAAATAAATGGTTAAGAAAACAGAAGAAACCAAAAATACGGTTTGCAACGTATCGGTAATGATGATGGTTTTTAGCCCGCCTTTAAACGTGTAAGACCAGATCAGAACCAATGAAATGAATACCGTTAGCCAGAAAGGGATTTGGTAAGCATCGAAAATGAAACGTTGCAGCACAATTACTACTAAATATAGCCTGAATGCAGATCCAATAGTTCGGCTGATAAGGAAAATGCCAGCAGCTGTTTTATAACTGTAAAAACCCAGTCGTTGTTCGATATAACCATAAATCGAGGTCAACTGCATGCGGTAATACAAGGGGAGCAGGATAGTGGCAATGAGTATAAAACCAATTGCATTGCCTAACACAAATTGAAAATATTGAAACTGATCTCCTGAAACTGCACCAACTTTACCAGGAACCGAAATAAAGGTTACTCCAGAGAGTGAAGTACCAATCATGCCAAAAGCCACTAAATACCATTTGGAGTTCCGGTTAGCGATAAAGAAGGAGTCGTTATCTGATGCATTTTTTGAAGTGAAATACGAAATCGCGATGAGTACTGCGAAATATCCGATAACAAAGCTGAGTAAAACGGCAGGTGCCATACTATTTAATTGGTTAACCAGATAAATGTAATAAATTATTTAAAGCCCTCTAAAAATGTGGATAAAAGCTAAATTAGTATCGTGAATTTTTCTTCAAAGCTTCTCGAAAGTGCAGTAAATGAGTTTGCCAAATTGCCTGGTGTGGGTCAGCGTACAGCCCTGCGTTTGGTCTTACACTTGCTTAATCAATCGGATGTAGAGGTGGCTCAGTTTACAGAGTCTCTCAATCGCCTGAAGCAGGAAATACGCTTTTGTGAAACCTGTCACAATATATCCGACCAGCCGATATGTGAAATTTGTTCCAGTCATAAACGAGATCGTGGCTTGATTTGTGTAGTGGAAGACACCCGTGATGTAATGGCTATTGAGAATACGGCTCAATTTCAAGGACTTTATCATGTACTTGGTGGATTGATTTCTCCTATGGATGGCATCGGTCCATCTGATTTAAGTATCGATGATTTAGTGGAACGGGTAAAAAAAGGAGAGGTGAGAGAGGTGGTTTTGGCCCTTAGTGCAACCATGGAAGGCGATACGACCATTTTCTTTTTGTATAAAAAACTGAAGGATTTTCCGGTTCAGATTTCTACCATTGCCAGAGGAATCGCTTTTGGTGGAGAGCTGGAATACGTAGATGAAATCACACTCGGTCGCTCTATTGCCACCCGGGTGCCTTATGAAAGTTCAATTTAACAGTGTCAAATGGATTTAAAGAATAAAACAGTCATCATAACCGGTGCATCTTCAGGAATAGGTAAGGCGTGTGCCGAGTCTTTTGCGAAACGAGGAGCGAATGTGGTATTGGGTGCCCGTCAGTACGTTACCTTGTGCCAAATTACCGATGAGCTGGAGCGCAACTACGGTATTCGAGCCTTGGCGGTTGCCTGCGATCTATCGAAAGAGCAAGATTGCCAGCAATTGATTCAGCAGGCCATAACAGCTTTCGGCAGGATTGATGTGTTGATTAATAATGCCGGTATTTCGATGAGAGCCTTGTTTAAGGATCTGGATTTGGTGGTTATTCGCAACCTGATGGATGTTAATTTCTGGGGTACGGTTTACTGCACCAAATATGCCCTTCCTGAACTATTGAAGAATCAGGGTTCGGTGGTGGGCGTATCTTCCATTGCGGGTTACAAGGGTTTGCCAGGCCGAACAGGTTATTCTTCCTCTAAATTCGCCATGAACGGCTTTTTGGAGGCTTTAAGAGTTGAAAATTTAAAAACAGGCCTGCATGTGATGCTGGCTTCGCCGGGTTTTACGGCTTCCAATATTCGTAAAGTTGCCTTGGTAAAAGATGGTTCTTCGCAAGGAGAAACCAGCATGGACGAAGATAAAATGATGAGTTCGGAAGAAGTTGCTGAAATTATCACTGAGGGTGTACTAGCTAGGAAACGCACCCTCATTATGACCGGACAAGGCAAATTGACCGTATTCCTGAGTAAATGGCTGCCAGGCTTATTGGATAAACTGGTCTATAATCATTTCACCAAAGAAAAAGATCCATTAATACGATGAAAATTAAACTATTACTGCTGATGTTGTTTTACATTTCGAGCCTAAATTCGGTTTTAGCCTATTCAATTAAAGTAAAGAAAGACATTAGCTATCCAAGTAGCTCTAAAGTTGGCCGTAACCAACTGGACGTTTATTATCCCAAGGATATTTCTAAACCTAAAAATGTATTGGTTTTTATACATGGTGGTGCTTGGGATAGCGGTAAAAAAGATATGTATTGGTGGTTGGGCCGTAACATGGCGAACAAGGGCTTGGTAACGGTCATTATCAATTATCCGCTTGCGCCGCAGGCCGGTTACGAAGAAATGGCCGAAAGCTGTGTGGAAGCCTTGAAATGGGTAAAAGATTCGATTGGGAATTATGGTGGCAATTCCGAACGGATTTTTGCAATGGGCCATTCTGCCGGCGGACATTTAGCTGCGTTGATTGATGCAGATCCGCGTTTTTTTGCCTCGAAGCAACTAAATAATCCCTTGAAAGGTGTGATTTTGAACGATGGATTTGGATTGGATATGTTCGAATACCTGAGCATTGCCGATAAAACGGAGGGACATAACCCAAGTTTCCTGAAAACCTTCACCGAAAATCCCGAAAACTGGAAAAAAGGTTCGCCATTAAGCTATTTCGACAAAGTCAAAAATCCATATTACGTATTGGTTGGTGCAGAAACCTACGAAGCCATTCGTATTCAGTCTAAACGTTTTTATGAACAAATGACTGCCGCACAAAAGCCAATTAAATACGAAGTGTTACCCAAGAAAAAGCATGTTCCAATGATCAGTCAAATGGTTTTTGGAGCTAATCCGGTGTACCAATCTATCATCGATTTTATCAATACACACTAATTTCGGGTTGTTTTACTGCCTTAGCTCTTAGCTTTCTCTCCTAGAGCGTTTAGAAATTGATAGCCAATGAATCCGGCCGTAATGGAGGCAATAAGAATACAGAATTTGGCTTCAGTTTGATATCCAGGATCTTCGAAAGATAAAATCGACACAAAAATGGACATGGTAAAGCCAATACCAGCCAACATGCCCAGTCCTAAAATGTGCTTCCAATTACTTTTCGATGGTAAGCTGCCGAAGCCCAGTTGTACCGAAATCCAGGAAAAAAGTAGTACTCCTATCGGTTTTCCAAGCACCAATCCAACAATGATTCCCAAGCCCAACGAACTAGTGATGCCATGAAGCATTTCGTTTTCAAAATGGATGTTGGTGTTTGCAAGTGCAAACAAAGGCATAATCACAAAATTTACAGGTTTCAGCAGCAGGTGCTCCAGTTTTTCGAGTGGTGAAGTTTCTTTTACAGGATTAGTGGGGATACAAAAAGCTAAGAGTACGCCGGCTATGGTGGCATGAATACCTGAATGATGGACAAAATACCAGAGGAATATTCCGGGAATGAGGTAACCCAGTAGGTTTTTTACCCCGAAATAATTCATTAAGCCTAATAAGACTACAATTCCAGCTGCATATGCAAGGTAATTCAGGTGCAAGTCGCTGGTGTAAAATACGGCAATAACTACAATTGCGCCTAAATCGTCGACAATAGCCAGCGCTGCTAAGAAGATTTTTAGTGAGGATGGTACCCGTTTACCCAGGAGTGAAATAATAGCTAAAGCAAAGGCAATATCCGTCGCCATCGGTATACCCCAGCCGTTCTGAGTGGGCGTTCCGGAATTAAGTAATGCATAAATTGCAGCTGGTACCAACATGCCGCCTAGTGCTGCAAAAACCGGCATTGCAGCTTTTTTAAAAGAGGATAATTCTCCCTCTACTAATTCTCTTTTGATTTCTAAACCAACCAATAGAAAGAACAGGGCCATAAGTCCGTCATTTATCCATTTTAGGTTGCTGTAGTACAGTTTAACGCTTGAGGATTGATAGCCCCATTGGTAGGTTAAAAAATCACTGAAGTAGGAGTTCAGGCCAGAGTTTGCGATGATCAGCGAAGAAATAACGCAAGCCAACAATACCAAGCTGCTCGATTGTCCAGATTGAAAAAATTCCCGAAAGGGTTTCAAGTTGATGATTTTGGCCATTTCCTGCTAAGTTAGAAAAATCTGTGCTCATATCCTGTTAAGGCAGGAAAGCTATTATTAGGCTGATTTAATAACTACTAGTTATTTTAAAAACATTAATTGAAGTATAATTAAAATTCAATTTCTGCTGCTGTAATTTTAAATGTTTAAACACGCCAAGTCGCCAGTCGGATAGTTCAACTTAAACGAGTTTTCTGATGAAATGGTATTTCAAACACGGCCTATTCTTCAGTTTATCTTTCCTTTATCTTTTTACTGCCTGTAGCAAAGATGAACGAGTGCCTTTGGATTCGATGCTGCAACAATTTGAATTCGGGATTATTGGTCAGCTCTATCCGGCAATTAAAAATCCAAATCAAAAATCATTAGAAATTATAATTCCAGAGAATAGAACTAAAACCAATTTAATCGTCTTTTGTCGGGTGCCTGCCAAAACTCTGGTATTACTCAACAATACTATCCTGATCGATAGCCAAACCATTGTGGATTGTTCCATGCCCATACGGTTGAGTTTGATTGCTGAAAATACTACGCTGCAAGAATGGACAGTATATGTTAAAACCGAGTCGGAGGCCTATGGTTTAGGTTCAAAGGTGACTGCGTCTAAGAGTTTAGACCGGAATTACGAGTTTTACCGAGATCAGAAAGGAAGCGGTTTGTATGCAGTTGAAAACTGCGGGCCTGCGGTTGCGGCAATGGCCCTTCACTGGGCTGATTCGGGTATGAATAAAACCGTTTCTGATGCTCGTGCAACCATCAAACCCCAAGGTGGAGATTGGTCTACCTCAGACCTGATCGATTATTTGACTGCTGGAGGAATTCAAACTTCACTTATTTATTTATCGAATGTTGAACAAAACGTAAAAAAATACATTGATCTAAATTATTTACTGATTTTGTGTTTGGATATGCACCAAATCCAGTACAATGCTAATCCGATAGAAAGAACGAATAAGTTCTACCCAACCTTTCACAGTAGCTGGAGTCATTTCCTCTTAGTTAAGGGTTATCGAATTGTGGATGGAAACTTTTATTTGGAAGTATACGATTCCAACTCTAACGGGAAGGTGCATGAGTTAAGCCATCAGCCCAAAGGAAAAGACCGGTATTATGCAGCAGATCAAATCCAGCTTGCAACAGATGCTTGGTGGAAGTACGCTATTGTTGTAGCTCCCAAAGGCGAAACGGTAAAATACTAGCCTAAGAATTAAAACTCTGCGTTTTTAGGCGTTCTTGGGAACGGAATTACGTCGCGGATATTGGTCATTCCGGTTACAAATAAAACCAAACGCTCAAAACCGAGTCCAAAGCCGGCATGCGGTGCTGATCCGAATCTACGGGTATCCAAATACCACGACATTTCTTCGACCGGAATGTGCATTTCGGCCATGCGTTGTTCAATTTTTTCTAGGCGTTCTTCACGTTGCGATCCACCAACAATTTCCCCTATGCCCGGGAAAAGGATGTCCATGGCACGTACCGTTTTGCCATCGTCGTTTTGGCGCATGTAGAACGCTTTGATTTCTTTCGGGTAATCGGTTAATATGACTGGCTTTTTGAAGTGTTTTTCAACCAAATAACGTTCGTGTTCCGATTGCAAATCGGCTCCCCAGCTTTCAATCAGGTATTTGAATTGTTTTTTCTGGTTTGGTTTAGATTGCTTTAAAATATCGATAGCTTCGGTATAGGTGATGCGTTCGAAATTGTTTTCCAAACAGAATTTCAGTTTCGAAATCAGATCCAGTTCAGATCGTTCGTTCTGAGGTTTTTGTTTTTCCTCTTCTTCTAAACGTGATTTCAGGAATTCCAACTCATCGGCACACGTTGTTAAGGCATAGTTAATCACATACTTCAACAAATCTTCGGCCAAATCCATGTTATCCTGTAAATCGTAAAAAGCCATTTCAGGCTCAATCATCCAGAATTCCGCCAAGTGACGAGTGGTGTTGGAATTTTCGGCACGGAAAGTAGGGCCGAAAGTATAAATATCACCTAAAGCCAATGCTGCCAATTCGCCTTCCAACTGACCAGAAACGGTAAGGTTAGTCGCCTTTCCAAAAAAATCCTCCTTGAAGTTGACAGAACCATCCTCGTTACGTGGGGTATTGTCGAAATCCAAGGTAGTTACCTTGAACATTTCTCCAGCACCTTCCGCATCTGAAGCGGTAATGATTGGCGTATGCAAATAGGTAAAACCACGCTCGTTGAAGAATTGGTGTACGGCAAATGCCAAGGCATGACGAACTTTAAAAACGGCATTGAACGTATTGGTGCGGAAACGCAAGTGCGCAATTTCGCGTAAAAACTCCAGGCTGTGTTTTTTAGGTTGCAAGGGGAACTTTTCAGCATCGCTATCACCCAAAATCTCGAGTTCTTTTACTTTAATCTCTACTTTTTGACCTTTTCCTAAAGATTCCACTAAGGTTCCGGTTACGGAAATGGCCGCTCCAGTGGTTAATCTTTTCAATAAACTCTCATCAAAAGCATTGAAATCAACCACTGCTTGAATATTTTGAATAGAAGAACCGTCATTTATCGCGATAAACTGATTATTGCGAAAGGTTTTAACCCAACCCATTACGGTTACTTCTTTTCCGAATGTTGTTTCGTTTAACAGCGATTTGATTTTGCTTCTTTTCATGTGTTATTGTTATTCAGGGCGCTAAAATACGAAAAATTTGAGCATTGAGATAGGGCTAGCGAAGCACTAGGCTACTTCACGCATATCTACCGCCACCACTTTAGAAACACCTTGTTCAACCATGGTTACACCATAAATAATGTCGGTACTGGCAATGGTGCGCTTGTTGTGTGATACAATAATGAATTGCGATTGGTTAGAGAATTTGCGAATGATGTTATTGAATTTATCGATGTTGGTATCATCCAACGGTGCATCTACCTCATCGAAAATACAGAATGGCGCAGGTTTTAATAAGTAGAGTGAGAATAGCAGGGCAGTAGCCGTTAAGGTTTTTTCACCACCCGATAACTGATTGATGGATAAAGGGCGTTTACCTTTTGGACGAGCTAAAATCTCGATATCTGATTCCAGCGGATTTTCAAGATCTGAGAGAACTAAATCGCAGCTATCTTCTTCATTAAACAAGGAACGAAATACTTCAATAAAATGTTCACGAACTTGGGTAAAGGCCTCCATGAACTTGGCCTTCGCGGTATCGTCAATTTCTTTGATGGTTTCCAGCAGCGATTCCTTGGCATCCATCAGGTCTTTTTTCTGAGCCTGAATGAAATGGTAACGCTCATTCATTTCCTGATAAGCTTCCATGGCCATCGGATTGATACCGCCAAAATCTTCAATCTGACGCTTCATGCGTTCAGTTTTATCGCGTAAATCGTCTTCGTTTTCTCCTTGCGGGATTTCGGCATCCAGCAAGTCGTTAATATCGATGTTGAATTCAACCGCCAAACGCTCTTTTAGTGCGTTCAGTTCTAATTTCAGATTGGTTTTCTTATCCTTGATCTCGTTCGCTAAATATTCGGCCTGCTCTTTGGTACGCCGTTTTTCGCTAATGGTGTTTTCTGTTTCGGTAATAATGCCTTTAGAAGCATAATATTCCTGTTCCAATTCTTGTAATCCTTTTTCCAGACTTTCTTTTTGTTCATACATCGCAATCAGATCGCCATCAGAATGGTCAACATGTTGAAGGGTTTCTTTCATGCCGACTTGGGTTTTATCCAATTCGACTGTGTTGGCCTCAATGCGACTGCTTAAGCTGGCGTGTTGACTGTTACGGTATTCCAGATCTTTTTCGAGTCCCGAAACTTTGTTTTGTTGCTGGTGAAAACGGATGTTTTCTTGGTTGTAAGCCGTAGATAGGTTGTTCACTTCATCGGCTAATACCTGGTAATCTTGTTGCTTTTGAGCCAGAGCATCTTGTTTGATCTCTTTCTCTGCTTTCATCTCATCCAAACGAGGTTCAGCTTTTTCGATCTCAGCAGCGATACTTTGGAGTTTGGTTTCAATATCCTGCTTGCGGTTGCGGCTGTTTTCGATAAAGGCAAGGTATTGCTCTTGCTTGGTTTTTACAGAAATGTATTCGTTATTCAGGCTGTTGAGTGCCAACTCTTGTTGTTGTAGTTGTGTTTTTTGTGACGAAGCTTTCAGTGCTTCCAATTTCTGGCTTTCTTGTGCTATTGCGGTAGCCAGTTTGCTCAAATCTGTTTCAAGCTTTTTTATTTCTTTAGCGAGATTTTCGAGATTTTTAGCCCGGCCAATGCGTTTTCCTTCAAATAAACCCACCGATCCGCCGGCCATCCCCAAACGGTTTTTACTGTATTTGCCGCTGCTGCTCAAAATCACTTCATCTCCAGTCGGAAGGGCAGAGGTGAGTTCTTCTTCTTCGCCCGATTTGATTAAGTAAACCCCGTGCAATAGCATTTCGCAAAGTGGAAGGTACTGTTTGTCTACCTCAATAATTTCTAAGGCGGCTATTAGATTGCTGTTTTTGCCTTTCGATTTTGGTTTAGCTGGTTTTACCGCATCTAAAATGAAAAAGTTAGCACGACCTTGTGCCGAATCGCTAAGTAACTGAATGGCTTTTACCGCTTCGGCTTGTGTTTGTACCACGTAATGGTTCATTACCAGTTCCAGGTAGTTCTCTATCGCAATACGGTATTCTTCTTTACAGAACAGAATGTCTGAAAATAGAGGAGCTTGTTTTGTCCAATCGGCGTTCTTTTTCAAGAAACGAATAGATTCTGGAAAACCTTCCAGATTGTCGACCATGGATTTGGTGAGGTTGTATTCGTTCTGTTTGGCATCTAGCTTTCGGCTTTCGCTATTTTGTTCCTGCTTGTGTTTTTCCAGGTTTTCTTGCGTTTGCTGAATTTGCTCTTGCAACTCATTTTCCAGTTTCTTAGCCAGTTCAAATTCCTGATTTTGGGTTTGCAAGCGCTGTTCTAATTCGGCTAAAACCTTATTAAATTCATTCAGTTCAGCTTCTTTGCTTTGCGCATCACTAACATTTCGGGTGCTTTCCTGTTGTAAAGCATCTCGCTGTATATGTAAAATAGCCAAGTCTTTTTCCAGCTGATGCAATTCGTTCTGAAAGGTTTGATTGGCTTTAGTTAGCTGATCAAGCTCAGTTTTGGCTTCTTGCTGTTTAAGTCGCTGAGCGTCGAGGTTGGCTTTTTGCTTCTCTAATCCAGCTTGCAAGGTTTTGAACAGTTCATTTTCTTGAGCAAGTTCTTCTTGCAAGCGTTTTTGGTTATAAATAACGTGATTGAGCTGGTTTTTATCCGTTTCTAATTCTTGTTTAAGACGAGTTTCTTTTTCCTCTAAAAAACGCAATTGCTCGTTTTTGAGTTTCTTCTCACTCTCGTAAGCCCTAATCTTAGCCACAAATTCATTAGTGGCTTTTTGTTGTGTGGCCAGGTTTTTTTCTTTGCTTAAACTGTCCAGCTTTTGCTGTTGAAGTGCGGCCTCCAAGGTATCAATGGTAGCACTAATCCCCAAGCGTTCTTCGGCTTGTTGCTGTTCTTGCTTTTCCAAAGTCTCCAGAGCATCGCGGAATCCAATGATGCGAAAGGAAGCCAGCATAACACTCAAAGCCTTGTATTGTTCTTTCAGTTTATAGTAGCGTTCGGCTTTTTTTGCCTGATTTTCGAGAGTTTTAAGATTTTTATCGATCTCAAACAAAATATCCTCTACACGACTAAGATCTGCTTCTGTATCTTTTAGTTTAGAGAAGGTTTGCTTTTTGCGGAGCTTGTATTTGGAAATTCCTGATGCCTCTTCAAACAAAGCCCGGCGTGAATTTTCTTTATTGGCTATAATCTCATCGATCATTTTCAACTCAATAATAGAATAGGAGTCTGAACCAATACCCGTATCTAGGAACAAATCGGTGATGTCTTTTAACCGACATTGCACATCGTTTAATCGGTATTCACTTTCGCCGGTGCGGTACAATTTGCGGGTTAGCGTAACCTGCGAATATTCTGTTGGGAGGATGTTTTTGGTATTATCGAAAGTTAGCGAGACCTCAGCCAGATTAGATGGTTTGCGGTTTTTTGTTCCGTTGAAGATGATATTTTCCATCTTCTCCGAACGGAGCATTCGAGTGCTTTGCTCACCTAACACCCAACGTATGGCATCCACAACATTGGATTTTCCGCAACCATTTGGACCCACAATTGCAGTTACACCCTCATTAAAGTTGATGGTGATCTTATCGCCGAAGCTTTTAAAGCCTTTTATTTCTAATCGGGTGAGCTGCATTTAATGAATACCAAAGCCTGCTAAAGTAAGATTTAACAGGCTTTTTTCCAATATGTAATTGTCCTATAATTCGCTGAGTTTACATGTTTCGCCTACGCGAATGCCTTTTTCGGTCTGTTGAAGGGTGCAGCATTCGTTTTGTGCATCGTGCTCAAAGTAAAGTACGTAGTCATTAGCCACGGCCTCCTCTAAAAAGGCTTTCTTTTCTTTCAGCGTTTGCAAGGGGAACATGTCGTAAGCCATAACGTAGGGCAGCGGAATATGAGCCGTGGATGGTAACAAGTCGGCCATGTAAACAATCGTTCTGCCTTTGTACTCAATTTGAGGGAGCATCATGGCATCGGTATGCCCATAGGCAAAACGTACCTTCATGTTCTCCGAAAAATCGACCCCATCTTCGGTAGCTACAAATTTCAATTGCCCACTTTCTTGAATAGGAAGGATGTTTTCTTTCAAAAAAGATGCCTTTTCACGGTCATTCGGATGAATTGCCCATTCCCAATGTTTATCGTTACTCCAGTAGGTAGCATTTTCAAAAGCGGGTTTCAGTTTTTCGCCTTCGCGGATGATAGAGCCTCCACAATGGTCGAAATGCAAATGCGTTAAAAACACATCGGTGATGTCTTTTCGGGCAAAGCCGAGCTTGTCTAACGATTTATCCAAGGAATCATCGCCATGTAAATGGTAATGCCCCATAAATTTTGCGTCTTGTTTATCGCCAATGCCATTGTCAATCAGAATTAATCGGTTTCCGTCTTCAATAAGCAGGCAACGCATGGCCCAGGTGCACAAGTTATTTTCATCGGGTGGAACTAATTTTTGCCAAATGGTTTTGGGCACTACACCAAACATTGCGCCACCGTCGAGCTTAAAAAAACCGGTATCTATAGTATGTAATTTCATGGGGTTAATAATAGTAGCTAAATATAAGATGTAATTTATCCTTTACGAAAACTGAACCGGGCGAATTTTCTGAAAAATAGATTTAAATTAGATTAACCAAATGAATCTCAGATGAAAAAAACTTTATGTCTAATTGCCCTTATTGGCTTTTCTGCGGGTGTTTTTGCCCAGAAAAACAGTAAATCAAACCTTGGATCTAGTTCCAAGTATGCTTACGATAGCGTGCTCTACAGTAATTTAAAATACCGCTTAATCGGTCCTTTTCGGGGAGGTAGGAGTGCTGCAGTAGTTGGTGATCCGAATCAGAAAAATGTGTTTTACATGGGCGCTACCGGTGGCGGTGTTTGGAAAACTTCGGACGGTGGCAGCAATTGGAAGAATATTTCGGATAAGTATTTTGGTAGTACTATTGGTGCAGTTGCCTTAGCACCATCCGATCCATCCATTATGTATGTTGGACAAGGGGAAAATACCATGCGTGGTAATGTAAGTGAAGGTTTGGAAGGCATGTGGAAGAGTGATGATGGCGGTAGAACCTGGAAAAATATTGGATTGAAAGATACCCGTCACATTGTGCGCATAGTCATTCATCCGAAAAATCCGGATATAGTTTGGGTAGCTGCAACCGGACATTTGTTTGGCCCAAATGAAGAGCGAGGAGTTTATAAAACTGTAGATGGAGGTAAAACTTGGAAGCGGGTATTGTTCTCGAACAATTTAGCCGGAGCGGTTGATCTGGTGATGGAGCCTGAAAATCCGAAGGTGCTCTATGCGACTACTTGGCGTGTGATTAGAACACCTCACAGTATGGAAAGTGGTGGTGAAGGTAGTGGCCTTTGGAAAAGTACCGATGGTGGAGAAACTTGGAGAAATATTTCTCGAAATAAAGGTTTACCTAAAGATACCTTGGGTATTTTGGGTGTTGCGGTGAGTCATTCCAACCCGGATCGGATTTATAGTATCATTGAATCAAAAACCGGCGGTTTATTCCGTTCCGATGATGCCGGCGAGACTTGGATTAAGATGAATAGTGATAATGAAATTCGTCAGCGGGCCTGGTATTATTCTAAGGTTTTTGTAGATCCGAAAAACGACAATCAGGTATACGTATTAAACGTGAGTTTCTTGCGTTCTAGAGATGGCGGAAGAAGTTTTCAGCCTATTCGTACGCCGCATAGTGATCATCACGATTTATGGATTGATCCGAATGATCCTAACCGAATGATCGTGGCTGACGACGGTGGAGCCCAAATCAGCTTTGACGGTGGCGCTAATTGGAGCGATTACAATACACAACCTACCGCCCAGATTTATCGTGTAAGTACCGACAATCATTTCCCATACCGCATTTTAGGAGCGCAACAGGACAATTCGACCATTCGAATTATGTCTAGAACTTACGGTGGCGCTATTACTAATGAGGATTGGGAGTCGACTGCGGGAGCGGAATCTGGCTATGTGGTGGCCGATCCGCTAAATCCTGATATTGTATATGGTGGTAATTATGGAGGTTATTTATCACGTTTAGATCACCGTACCGGAGAAAACAGAGCAGTTTCGGTTTGGCCTGATAATCCGATGGGTTCTGGTGCAGATGTGTTGAAATACCGTTTCCAATGGAATTTCCCGATTTTCTTTTCACCAAACAACCCTAAGCGCTTGTATGCGGCTGGAAATGTGTTGTTTAAAACCGAAAACGAAGGCCAGTCATGGGAAGCCATTAGTCCAGACTTAACTCGAAACGACAAGAATAAGCAGGGTCCTAGCGGAGGTCCGATTACAAAAGATAATACCAGCGTGGAATATTACAGTACGATTTTCACCGCTACTGAGTCAGCTCAGGAGCCCGATTTATTATGGTCTGGAAGTGATGACGGTTTGCTGTTTGTTAGTAAAGATGGTGGTAAGAACTGGCAAAATGTAACTCCAAAAGGTATGCCTGAGTGGATGATGTTCAATAGTATTGACGTGGATCCATTTAGAAAAGGTGGTGCCTATGTGGTTGGTACTCGTTATAAATCTGATGATTTTAGACCATACATTTATAAAACTGAGGATTATGGTAAATCCTGGAAATTAATCACCAATGGAATTCCTAACAATCATTTTGCTAGAGTAGTTCGTGCCGATCAGAAACGTGCCGGCTTATTGTATGCAGGAACGGAGTATGGGATGTATATTTCTTACGATGATGGTGCGAATTGGAAGCCTTTCCAACTGAATTTGCCAGAAGTGCCTATTACCGATTTAACGATCAAGGAAAATGATCTGATTGTGGCTACACAAGGTCGTGCTTTTTGGGTTTTAGACGATTTATCGACCATTCAACAATTGGCTGCTGGAGTTACGACTAAAAACTTGCACGTATTTACTCCAAGTGATAGTTATAGACGTGCCGGATTTGTAAATCAAAATGTCAAGAATGTAGGTAAAAATCCGCCGAATGGCGCTATCATTAATTATTACCTGAAGCAGGCTAGCGATAGTACCAAAGTTTCTATTTCATTGTACGACAGTAAAAACAAATGGATAAGAACGTATAGTACTCAGGGTAAAGATGTTGAGAAGATTGAAGTAAAATCTGGAATGAATCAGTTTGTTTGGAATTTGGATTATCCGGCAGCTGAGCGTGCTGATGGCATGATTTTATGGAATGGGGCAGTTGGTAGTCCGAAAGCAATCCCGGGTAAATACCGTGCTGTAATTGCTTCAGGCAAGGATACAGCATCTGTAGAATTTACAGTTAAGTCAGATCCGAATTATAGTATGACTGCCAAGGATTACGAAGATCAGTTTAATTTCTTGATTCAAGTCAGGGATAAGTTTACGGAAACTCAAAAGACGATTCAACAGATCCGTAAAATTCGTGCTCAGATTAACGAATTAGTGTTGAGCCGCGGTAAAGAAACTCCTAAAGAAGTGAAGGATAAGGCGGATATGATGGTTAAAAAACTGACCACCATTGAGGAAACACTGTACCAAACTAAGGCTAAAAGTGGTCAGGACGTGCTGAATTTCCCTATCCGTTTAAACGATAAACTTTCTGGTGTGTACGATGTAGCAGCTTCGGGTTATGCTGCACCAAGTAAGCAAGTGAAAGAAGTGTATGCTGAGCTTGCCGCACAAATTGATACACAATTGAACCAGTTCAAGCAGATCAAAGATCAAGAAGTAAAAGCCTTAAACGACTTGATTACGCAAAAAGCGGTACCGCTCATCAGGGTAAACTAAGGTTGTAAACAAAAAAGGCTCCTCAAATTTGAGGAGCCTTTTTTGTTTTGAGGTATTTTACAAGTGAATTACTTCACCGTAAGCATCTGCGGCGGCTTCCATAATCGCCTCGCTCATGGTAGGGTGAGGGTGAACTGCTTTTAAAATATCCATACCGGTGGTTTCCAGTTTGCGGGCAACAACCACTTCGGCAATCATTTCAGTTACATTCGCACCAATCAGGTGCGCACCTAAGAATTCACCGTATTTGGCGTCGAAAATTACTTTTACAAAACCATCTTTGGCACCAGCTGCGCTGGCTTTACCTGATGCAGAGAATGGGAATTTACCTACTTTGATTTCATATCCAGCTTCTTTAGCGGCTTTTTCAGTATAGCCTACCGAAGCAATTTCTGGAGAACAGTAGGTGCATCCCGGAATGTTGTTGTAATTCAATGGTTCAGGATGGTGTCCGGCAATTTTTTCAACGCAGATAATGCCTTCCGCAGATGCCACGTGGGCCAAAGCCTGACCTTTCACAATATCGCCAATGGCATACACACCAGGGATATTGGTTTGGTAGAAATCATCTACTACTACACGACCTTTATCTGTTTTTACACCCACTTCTTCTAGGCCAATATTCTCAATATTTGGGGTTACGCCTACTGCAGATAGAACGATATCGCATTCGAGTGTTTCTACACCGTTAGCGGTTTTAACTTGAACTTTGCAGCCCTTGCCTGAGGTATCTACAGATTCAACGTTAGCGCCGGTCATGATGGTAATGCCAGCCTTTTTGAAGCTTCTTAATAATTGTTTGGAAATTTCTTCGTCTTCTACCGGAACAATGTTATCCAAGTATTCTACGATGGTTACTTGGGTACCAATTGAATTGTAGAAATAAGCAAATTCAACACCAATGGCTCCAGATCCTACTACAACCAATGATTTCGGTTGTTCAGGCAAAACCATCGCTTGGCGGTAGCCAATTACTTTTTTGCCATCTTGTTTCAGATTGGGAAGTTCTCTAGAACGACCACCAGTAGCTAGAATCGTATGTTTTGCAGTCAATTCTTGATTAGAACCATCTGCTCCCAATACCTTTACTTTTCCGCCAGCTTTGATCTTGGCAGTACCCATGATGACATCGATTTTATTCTTTTTCATCAAGAATTGTATCCCCTTGCTCATACCTTCGGCAACATCACGACTACGTTTAACCACAGATTTAAAGTCAACCTCTGCTTGGTTAACTTTTAAACCGTATTCTTCAGCATGATTGATGTATTCGAAAACCTGAGCACTTTTCAACAAAGCCTTAGTTGGAATACAGCCCCAATTCAAGCAAATTCCACCTAATGATTCCTTTTCAACAATCGCAGTTTTTAAACCCAATTGAGCAGCACGGATAGCTGCAACGTACCCACCAGGGCCACTTCCAATAACTATTAGATCGTAATTCATGTTTGTACTAATCTGAAAAATTTGATCGTCAAAACTAAGCAATTGCATTGGCACCATGAAATTGGAATCATCTCCTCAAGAGCTAATAAGGCTTTTATTTTGAGTTTTGACAATTTTTAACTGTATAAAACCACTAAAATGTTGAAAACTATGCCTAATCTGTTGGCAATAATTTACAAATACTTAATGTTAGAACATCCAAACTTTGCCGGAAGCTGATTATATTTGCGGTGTATAATTAAATATACATCAATTAAACCATTTATTAACACCAAATTATGATGAAAAAATTACTTTACTCATTGGTGCTTGTGTTTACGAGTGTAAGCTTGTTTGCTCAGGTTACCACAAGTAGTTTATCGGGTACGGTCAAAGATGCCAATGAAACTTTGATCGGTGCTTCCGTTAAAGCTATTCACACGCCAACCGGTACGGTTTATGGTGGCTCTACCAATGCAAACGGTAGATTTACTTTATCTAACCTACGTGTTGGTGGACCGTACACTATTGAAGTTAGCTACTTAGGTTACCGTAGCTTTAAAGTAACTGATGTTTACCTGAAATTAGGAGAAACACTTACTTTGAACCCGGTATTGGAAGCTGGCGGTCAACAACTACAAGAAATTGTGGTGGTAGGTACCAAGGATAATGTATTTAACAGCAAGCGTACTGGTGCTGCAACAAACATTGGTAAAGATCAGTTGGAAAAATTACCAACGCTTAACCGTTCATTGCAAGATTTTACCCGTTTAACTCCACAAGCTACAGGAACCAATTCATTTGGTGGAAACAACAACCGTTTCAATAGCATTACTGTGGACGGTGCAGTAAACAATGACGTATTTGGTTTAGCTTCATCTGGTACTCCAGGTGGTCAGGCTAACACGCAGCCGATCTCTTTAGATGCGATTCAAGAGATTCAGGTGGTATTGGCACCATACGATGTTTCATTAGGTAACTTTACAGGTGGTGGTATCAACGCGGTTACTCGTTCTGGTACAAACCAATTTGAGGGTTCTGCTTATTTCTTTGGTCGCAACGAAAGCACTTTAGGTCCTAACGTACTTACCAATTTGAAAACCGCAGGCTACATGAACAACCAATATGGTTTCCGTGTAGGTGGTCCAATCATTAAAGATAAATTGTTCTTCTTTGTGAATGCTGAATCGCAACGCATTAAATCTCCTTTAACTAACAATGCTGGCGAAACAGGTTCTGCAATTTCTTTAGCTACCGCTAAACAAATTGCCGATTATGCGTTAGCTACTTGGGGATACGATGTAGGTTCTTACGGAGTACAGGATACTCGTACAGAAAACGATAAGGTATTTGCGAAATTGGATTGGAACATCAATACCAAAAATCAGTTGACTTTACGTTACAATTACATCGAGGCTTTTGACGACAACATGTCAAGAAGTGGTTCCGTCTTCCGCTTTGGTAATAACGCATTTAGATTTAATAATAAACAAAACGTGAGTGTTTTAGAGTTACGTTCTAAAATCAGCGATAGAGCTTCAAATAACTTAATTTTAGGTTATACAAGTGTTAGAGATTTTCGTACTACCGTTGGTAAACTATTCCCATTCATTGAGATTAGAGCACTAGAAGGAGTTGGTAATAACAGAGCAGAATTGGGTAGCGAGAGAAGCTCTGTCCAGAATCAGTTGGATCAGGATGTGTTTGAGATTACTAACAATTTTAAATTGAGTTTAGGTAAGCACAACTTGACTTTAGGTACGCACAACGAGTTCTTTAAATTCCGAAACTTGTTTATGAACAACTTTAATGGACGTTGGACATACAATAATGTTGCCGATTTCTTAGCTGGGAAACCCAATCAGGTCCAGGCAACGTATTCAGCTATTCCTGGTGAAGTAACCCCTCAAGCTAAATTTACTGCTGCTCAGTTAGGATTTTATGTTCAAGATGAATTTGAAGCTGCTAAAGGCTTGAAATTAACAGCCGGCTTACGTATGGACTTGCCAGTGTTCGGCGACAAACCATTGCGTAATAACTCTGTAGTTACCAATTTCGTAGGTATGGCTACGGATCGTACGCCATCTCAAAAACCGCTTTGGGCTCCACGCTTAGGGTTCAACTACGATATTTTGGGTGACCGCTCTATCCAAATTAGAGGTGGTTCTGGTATCTTCAGCGGACGTGTTCCGTTTGTATGGTTGTCTAACCAATACTCAAACAGTGGTATGTTATTTAATACAATTAATAGAACAACTACCGCTGCTGCACCACTTAGTTTCGTATCTGATCCAAACAATCAGCAGGCTGCTTTAATTACACCTGTACCAACCAAAGAGATAAACTTGGTTACTGAAGACTTCAGAGTTCCACAAGTTTTCAGAAATAATTTGGCGGTTGACGTGAAATTACCTTGGGGTATTACTGGTACTTTGGAGGGGATTTACTCTAAGACCTTAAATAACGTGGTGTACTCTGATATTAATTTGAAACCATCAACTGGTTCAATTAGTTCTGCACTTTCGAACGGTAAAGATTTAAGAGCTGCTTACAATAGTAGTCAGTCTAATAAAGTAGCAACTAATTTTACGAACGTATTTTTATTAAGTAACACCAACAAGGGATATACTTACAGTGTAACTGGTCAATTGCAAAAAGCATTTGATTTTGGTTTATCAGCTATGGTTGCTTATACCAGAAATAGAGCAACTTCTGTTAATGATGGTACCAGCAGTGTTGCCTTCTCGAACTGGCAGTTTGTACAAACGGTTAACTCACCAAACTCACCTGATTTAGCGACGTCTAATTTCCAGACTAAGCATCGTGTAATCGGGTCATTGGATTACAAAATTAGCTATGGTAAGGGTAAAAATTTCTCTACTGGATTCTCTTTATTCTACATTGGTCGTTCAGGCCAGCCATTTAGCTACTTGTATAATGGAGATTTGAACGGTGATGGTTCTAATGCCAATGATTTATTATTTGTTCCTAGAAATAAATCGGACATTAAGTTTATTGCATTACCAGCTTCAGGATCTTTACCTGCAATGACTCCGGATGAGCAATGGTCGGCTTTCTATATTTTCACAGAGAATGATCCGTATTTACGCTCTAGAAGAGGTAAATATACTGAGCGTAACGGTGCTGAAACTCCATGGGAAAATCAGTTCGATGTACGTATTACCCAGGATATAGGCGGTCTTGTTAAAGGTACTAAAAATCGTCTTCAGTTAACCTTTGATATCATCAACGTAGGTAACTTGTTGAACAAAGAATGGGGACGTCAGTATTTTGTAAGTAACCAGGCAAATACACTAGTTACCGTTTCAAGCCCAACTAGTTCAAGTGGTGGTTTTCAATTCAGACCTCCAGCAAATGGTTTAGGCTATCAAACTTCAGGAACAGGCTCTGCTTGGTCAGGCCAATTCGGAGTAAGATACTTATTCAACTAATACCGATTAATCTAGTCAACAAAAAAGCCCTTCGATTTTCGAAGGGCTTTTTTGTTGTTTTTAACTTTTTAAGAAGAGTTGATTAATGGTAACTAAACTCTCCAAACTCAGAACGAATGGTCACTTGCTTCTGATTGGCATTCTCAACTCGGCCAATGATTTGTGCTTCAATGCCAAAAGATTGAGATATCTTGATTAAATCTTCAGCAATACTGTTTGGCACATACAATTCCATACGATGGCCCATGTTGAACACTTTATACATTTCCTGCCAATCGGTAGTGGATTGCTCCTGTATCAATTTAAACAATGGCGGCACCGGGAATAAATTATCCTTGATGATGTGCAAGTTGTCTATAAAGTGCAAGACCTTGGTTTGAGCGCCGCCGCTGCAATGTACCATGCCATGAATCTCAGAGCGGTATTGATCGAGTATTTTTTTAATAACTGGGGCATACGTACGAGTAGGAGAGAGTACCAGCTTTCCGGCAGTTACCGGTTTTGTTTCGGGTATATCAATCAGGTCGGTTAATTGCTTATTTCCGGCAAAAATTAATTCATAAGGAACCGCTGGGTCGTAACTTTCCGGATATTTCTCAGCCACATATTTATGAAACACGTCGTGGCGTGCTGAAGTTAATCCATTAGAGCCCATGCCACCATTGTACTCCTTTTCATACGTGGCTTGCCCATAAGATGCAAGACCTATAATAACGTCTCCCGCCTGAATGCGGTCATTCGAGATCACTTCAGAGCGTTTCATTCGGCAGGTTACGGTCGAATCAACAATAATCGTTCGTACCAAATCGCCCACATCAGCGGTTTCGCCTCCCGTAGAATAAATGCCAATACCCAGCGCTCTGAGCTCAGCTAGTATTTCCTCTGTTCCATTAATGATTTCGGCAATTACCTCACCAGGTATCAAGTTTTTATTTCGACCAATAGTTGATGATAAAAGAATGTTATCGGTAGCGCCAACACAAAGCAAATCATCCAAATTCATGATAATTGCATCTTGGGCAATACCTTTCCAAACCGACAAATCACCCGTTTCTCTCCAATACACATAAGCCAAAGATGACTTTGTGCCTGCACCATCCGCATGCATGATGTTGCACCAATTGGCATCGCCACCTAAAATATCAGGAATAATCTTACAGAAGGCCTTTGGATAAAGACCTTTGTCTATGTTTTTGATCGCGGCATGAACGTCTTCCTTGGCGGCCGAAACGCCGCGTTGCTGATATTTTTGGTCGGACATGCCGTAAAGTTAGGAATTAGGCAAAAGAATCCAATAAAAAACCCCGCTTGGGCGGGGTTTTTGTTTTCTATTTAATAAACAACAATTCTCTAAATTTCGGTAGTGGCCACTGACCGTCATCTACCAATTGCTCCAGCTTATCTACATGATATCGAATTGGTTCGAAATAGGACTTCACCTTTTCGTCGTAAGCGATTGATCTTGCTCTTAGGTCTTCAATGGCATTAGCTTTCTTACGTTCCTCTACCATTTTGTCAACATTCGATTTGATAAAGTTGACATGCGTAGAGATCTTTTTGATGAGTTCCAATTGAGCTTGGAAATGATCTTTATCTAAGCCAATGGCCATCAATCCTTGAACATTCTGAATCAGTTTGCTTTGGTATTCAATAGCAGACGGAATAATGGTACTGTTCACCAATTCGCCGATCACACGAGCTTCAATCTGTAATTTTTTATAGAAGTTTTCGAGTAAGATTTCGTGGCGGGCATGTGCTTCACGGTCGTTGAAAACATTCAATTTGGTAAACAAATCCGTAGTTTTCTCACTTACATACGCATCCAGTGCCTTCGGTGTGGTTTTAATGTTAGACAAACCGCGTTTTTCAGCTTCTTTCTCCCATTCTTCACTGTAACCATTGCCCTCAAAGCGAATCGCTTTTGACTCTTTGATGTATTTTTTGATGATGGTTAACAAAGCGATGTCTTTTTTCTCGCCTTTCTTGATCAATTTATCTACTTCTGCTTTGAACTTCACCAATTGATCGGCAACAATGGTGTTTAAAACGGTCATAGGTGCCGAAGAGTTAGCTGAAGAACCAACCGCACGGAATTCAAATTTATTTCCGGTAAACGCAAAAGGAGAGGTGCGGTTACGGTCGGTATTGTCCAATAAAATTTGAGGGATTTTAGGAATGCCTAACCATAAGGCATTGTCATCTTTGATTTTTTTGCTGATGCGTGAACTTTCTAATTCATCCAATACATCATTCAGCTGGCTTCCTAAGAAAATAGAAATAATGGCCGGAGGAGCTTCATTGGCACCTAAGCGGTGATCGTTGTTTACCGAAGCAATAGAGGCTCTCAATAAATCGGCATGCTCGTAAACTGCTTTAATGGTGTTTACAAAGAAGGCCAGGAACATCAAGTTATTTTTAGGTGTTTTGCCTGGTGATAAGAGGTTTTTGCCGGTATTGGTAATTAAGCTCCAGTTATTGTGCTTACCCGAGCCATTTACACCCGCATACGGTTTTTCGTGCAATAAAACCTTGAAATTATGTCTCTTGGCCACTTTGTCCATCACATCCATCAATAACTGGTTATGATCAATAGCCAAGTTGATTTCTTCGTAAATAGGTGCACACTCAAACTGAGACGGTGCTACCTCATTGTGGCGGGTTTTTAAAGGAATACCCAGTTTCAAGCACTCGGTTTCGAAATCCAACATGTAGGCGTATACTCGTTCCGGAATGGTTCCGAAATAATGGTCTTCCAATTGTTGTCCTTTTGCAGACATGTGACCGAACAAGGTGCGTCCAGTTAACAATAAATCCGGACGGGCATTGTATAGGGCTAAATCCACTAGAAAATATTCCTGTTCAATACCTAAAGAAGCATTCACTTTCGTGATGGATTTGTCGAAATAGTGACAAACATCAACAGCGGCTTTGTCCATCGCTGATAATGCCTTTAATAAAGGTGCTTTATAATCGAGCGCTTCACCAGTGTACGATACAAATACGGTTGGGATGCACAAGGTTTTTCCGCTGCCACTTTCTATAATAAAGGCAGGGGAAGAAGGGTCCCAAGCGGTGTAACCACGAGCTTCAAAGGTATTACGGATACCCCCGTTCGGGAAACTGGATGCATCGGGTTCTTGTTGCACCAAAGCATCGCCAGAAAACTTCTCAATAGCAGATCCATCGCTGGTTGGCTCGAAGAAAGAATCATGTTTCTCAGCAGTGCTGCCGGTTAATGGCTGGAACCAATGTGTATAATGTGTGGCTCCCTTGCTCATGGCCCAGGCTTTCATGGCCGAAGCAATCTGTTCAGACACTTCTCTGTTTACCGTTTCACCCAATTCTATCGAATTAATAATGCTTTGGTAGGCTTCTTTCGATAAAAATTCCTTCATTTTCTTTTTATCGAACACATTTGAGCCGAAAAAATCCGAAATTTTGCTCGAAGGAGTCTTAACTTCCGGAATTGTACGTGTTAGAACAGCATTTAATGCCTGAAATCTGAGGTTTGACATGATTTTTTTTTCTTTTTTAATATTTTAATGCTCAAAAATAGGATAAATTGTTAAAATAAGTCTAAAAAAAGTGGATAAAATCTGATTTTGTTGATAAAATTTGATCAATTTTTGATTTTTCTATAAAAATTGCTTAAAATTTTTGGCTTTTCTAATAATGTGGATATCCATGTGTAAAAATAAGGCTCAAGAATTTCCCTGCTTTCTTCTGCAATTCATTCGCTTTTCCTACTTTTGAGCAAGCATTCTTAAAAACTGTAATTGTGGAAACCAATCAGCCTGCCAGCCTCGAAACCGCTAAAGAATTAGGTCTTTTACCCGAAGAATTTGATAAAATCAAAGAAATTTTAGGGAGAACCCCCAATTTTACGGAGTTATCTATTTTTTCGGTGATGTGGAGTGAGCACTGCTCTTACAAAAACTCCATCGTTTGGTTGAAGACTTTGCCCAAAGAGGGACCGAGAATGCTGGCCAAGGCAGGTGAAGAAAATGCGGGATTGGTAGATTTAGGAGATGGTATCGCTTGTTGCTTTAAAATTGAATCACACAACCACCCTTCAGCCTTAGAGCCTTATCAGGGTGCTGCAACCGGTGTAGGCGGGATTAATCGAGATATTTTTACCATGGGTGCCCGCCCAATTGCTCAGCTGAATTCGCTTCGTTTTGGCGATATTCATCAGGCACGAAACCAATGGTTATTAAAAGGTGTAGTTAAAGGCATTGGCGATTACGGCAATGCCTTTGGTATTCCAACGGTTGGAGGTGAGTTATTTTTTGACGAATGTTACAATGTCAATCCGCTGGTCAACGCCATGTCGGCCGGAATTGTGAAAGTGGGCGAAACTGTCTCGGCTACATCTTATGGCGTGGGTAATCCGGTGTATATTGTTGGTTCTGCTACAGGTAAAGATGGAATTCATGGGGCGGCCTTTGCTTCTAAAGATATTACCGAAGATTCGGTGAACGATTTGCCAGCTGTGCAAGTGGGTGATCCCTTTCAAGAAAAACTATTGTTAGAAGCCACGCTCGAAGTAATTAAAACTGGAGCCGTAGTGGGAATGCAAGATATGGGTGCAGCCGGGATCATTTGCTCCAATTCAGAAATGTCGGCTAAAGGCGAACACGGCATGCGTATCGATTTGGATAAAGTACCGATGCGTCAGGACAATATGAAGCCTTTTGAAATCCTCTTGTCCGAATCGCAAGAGCGTATGCTGATTGTGGTGAAAAAAGGCAGAGAAAAAGAGGTTGAAGCGGTATTTGAAAAATGGGATCTGAACTGTGCCATTATTGGTGAAGTAACCGATACCAAGCGCCTTGAGTATTACATGAATGGTCAATTGGTGGCCGATGTGCCTGCCGAAGATCTGGTTCTAGGTGGCGGAGCTCCGGTTTACCACCGCGAATACCGCGAACCGGCCTATTATCAAGAAAATCTGAAATTCAACATTGATCAGGTAGCTGAACCAAAAGATCTAACAGCCGTAGCCGATCATTTGATCGCACATCCAAACATTGCGTCCAAACGCTGGGTAACCGATCAGTACGATTCGATGGTGGGTACCGCAACCATGACCACCAACCGTCCTTGCGATGCAGCCGTGGTTTCGGTTAAAGGTACAGACAAAGCCATTGCCTTGACAGTTGATTGCAATTCCCGCTACGTATATGCCGATCCGCAAAAAGGTTGTTCCATCGCGGTAGCTGAAGCTGCCCGTAACATTACTTGTGCTGGTGGCGAACCTGTGGCCATTACCAATTGCTTAAACTTTGGCAATCCCTACGTGCCCGAGGTGTATTGGCAATTTGTAGGAGCAATTAAAGGCATGAGCGAGGCATGCACCAAGTTTCAAACCCCAGTTACCGGCGGAAATGTGAGTTTTTACAATCAGTCATCTGATGAAGGTCCGGTTTTCCCGACCCCAACCATTGGTATGCTTGGAGTTTTAGACGATACCAAAACCTTAATGACCGCTGATTTTAAAGCCGAGGGCGATTTGATTTATTTAATTGGCGAAAGTGTGAACGATATAGCTTCCTCGCAGTATTTGGCTTCATTCCATAACATTAGTGCTTCTCCAGCTCCTTACTTTGATTTGGATAAAGAATATGCCATGCATCAGGTTGTTAAGCAATTGATCCGCGAAAAATTGATTGTTTCAGCTCATGATGTGGCCGATGGCGGTTTATACATCGCTTTATTAGAAGCAGCAATGCCGAATAATTTAGGTTTCGCCATCGAAAGCGAAGAAGGTATTCGTAAAGATGCCTTTTTATTTGGCGAAGCACAGGGCAGGGTAGTGGTTTCGGTAAAACCCGAGCAGCAGGAGGCTTTTGTTGAACTCATGGCTACCTCCGAAATAGAATTCAGTCTGCTGGGTACCGTTACTTCGGGCGATTTAAAAGTGGATGAGGAACAATTCGGTACTGTTAAAGCTGCAAAAACAATGTACCAGAATGTGCTCCATGAAATTTTAGGTGCTTAATTTTCTTAAAAATTGTTTCAAGCGGCAATAAGCCTTTTCTTTTTTCGTTACAATAAGAAAAAAGAAAATCTATGAAACATTTGATCTTAATCCTAGGAATAGCTCTTATTGGTTTTGGAGCTTGTAAAAAAGATAAACCACTAGTAGTTGGAAAAACCTTTGCAGACTATACCATCCAAGACATTAAAGCTCAAGAAGGAAATTTCAACTCTAATCCAATTACCTTCAATGCTCCCAACACGAATTTTAAAGTAGGCTCCATTCTGTTTTTTAAAACCAATATGGGGAATTACGGAAAAGTGGAAATCCAAAATGTAGGTGTAAAGCCCGATTATAAACTAACAGCAAATGTGCTGGTTTATGATCCAAATGGTACCAAAGTGGTCGAAAAAGTACTTAATGATATTCCTTCCCAATTATCTTATGGCTATGATTTTGACGATCCTCTACTGCCCGAGGTTTCACAATCTAATCCAAATAAAACAGATTTTGTTTGGGGCGAATCTAATAGTATTTTAGCTATGTTTTTTGTAAGTGGTGATCAACTTGCTAAAGGCTTTTTGTTTAAACTTTAATTTTTTAAAAGAGACTGTCCAGCCCTAATTTGCTCAACCGAATTAGGGCTTTTTTGTTAAGTAAGTATGCTTAAACTCTTAACTTTACGTCGATAAATAAGCATATTGAATTCATCTATTTTTCAGTTTAAGCAGTTTGAAGTCGATCAAACCCATTGCGCCATGAAAGTCAACACTGATGGCGTGTTGTTGGGGGCTTGGGCTGAGGCTGAACAGTCGCAATCCATTTTAGATATAGGAACTGGAACGGGTGTAATTTCGCTGATGCTGGCGCAGCGTTTTCCGGATGCTGCTATTGATGCCGTAGAGCTGGATAAACTAGCGGCTACAACCGCAGCGGTCAACTTTCAGGCTAGTCCGTTTGCAAATAGATTAAAAGCTTTTCCATTGGCTATTGAACATTATTGGATGGTTTATCCGGATAAAAAATTTGATCTGATTGTTTCCAATCCACCTTTCTTTCTGGATTCATTGAAATCTGCCGAAAAGACGAAAGAACTCGCCCGACATACCAATATGGATTTTTTCGAGGAGCTATGCGCCTCGGTTGCACAGCATCTCAATCCTCAAGGGAAATTTTGCCTCATTTTGCCTCTAGAAACTGCCGAATTGGTTAAAAATAGGGCTATGGCATATAAGTTGTATCCTCAACGAATTACTCGTGTTTGTTCCTTTGAACATGCTGCTCCTCATCGTTTCATGTTGCGTTTTGGGTTAGAGAAACGAGAAGCTGAAATCGATCAATTGATTATTTATCAGTACGAAAAAGTTTATCATATTCAATACCAAAATTTACTCAAAAACTTTTTGACTATCTTTTAATCGTGAAACGAATAGGCTTAATTTCAGATACGCACGGTTATTTAGATGATGCGGTATTCCGCTATTTCGACGCATGCGATGAAATTTGGCATGCTGGCGATTTCGGAACGCTTGAATTGGCTGATCAGCTTGCAGCCTTTAAGCCTTTACGTGGTGTATACGGAAATATAGACGGGCAGGATGTTCGGATTGTTCATCCCGAACACCAATTTTTTACTTGTGAAGAGGTAAAAGTTTGGATGACGCATATCGGTGGATATCCCGGTAAATATCCCGCAAAGATTAAAGAAACGCTACTTAACTATCAGCCCGATCTGTTTATTTGTGGACATTCACACGTCCTTAAAGTGATTTACGATAGGAATTTGCATTTTTTACACTTAAATCCCGGTGCTGCCGGAAAGCATGGTTGGCACAAAGTGCGTACATTGCTTCGTTTTGACATTTTTGACAAAAAAATTCATAACTTAGAAGCGATAGAGTTGGGATCTAGATAGCGTAAAAAATACACTAAGCCTATGAAACAAGTTACCACTTTAGGGCAATTCATCATTGAAAAACAGAATGATTTTCCCTATGCAAAAGGAGAGCTATCGCGTCTCCTCCGCGATATCGGTATCGCCGCTAAAATAGTTAATCGAGAAGTGAACAAAGCTGGATTGGTAGACATCCTGGGAGATCAGGGTGCAACCAATGTGCAGGGTGAAAATCAAAAAAAGCTAGATGTTTATGCAAACGAGCAATTCATTGCTGCACTTTCGAGTGGTGGTGAGTGTTGTATCGTAGCTTCAGAAGAAAATGACGACATGGTCAGAATCGATTCTGAGGTCTCAAAAAATGCCAAATACATTGTAGCCATTGATCCCCTAGATGGTTCTTCCAATATCGATTGCAACGTGGCCGTAGGCACCATTTTCTCAATTTACAGAAGGATTACGAAAGATGGATTGCCGACGTTGGAAGATGTATTGCAAAAAGGAACCAATCAGGTTGCCGCAGGTTATATCATCTACGGATCTTCAACCATGCTGGTCTATACCACCGGGAAAGGAGTTAATGGATTTACTTTAGACCCTTCAATAGGGGAATTTTGCTTGTCTCATCCGAATTTGAAAATACCTAAAGAGGGTACTATCTATTCGATAAATGAAGGAAATTATGTCCATTTTCCAGACGGTGTAAAGCAATACATCAAATATTGCCAAGTAGAAGACAAGGCGACTTTAAGGCCCTATACTTCGCGTTATATAGGTTCGATGGTAGCCGATATTCATCGCAGTATTATCAAAGGTGGGGTGTTTATTTATCCAACTACTTCCAGTGCGCCTAATGGGAAGCTACGCTTAATGTATGAATGTAATCCTATGGCTTTTATTATCGAACAGGCGGGTGGTAAAGCTTCAGATGGGTTTAATCGCATACTGGATTTGGAGGTCGATTCCTTACATCAGCGCTCTGCTATTTTTATCGGTTCAGAGAACATGGTGCTGAAGGCTGAAGAATTTATGAAAGCCTATTCAGCAGACCAAGCAAATGGAGTAGTGGCCAGTAAAGAATCGGTAGCTTAGAGCAAGGTATTAGGCTGGTTTTCTGCTTCGAAAACGCTATCAATCAATAGGTTGTTTTGCTGACTCGCTTGCACGGCTAACTCGTCACAACGTTCATTTTCTGGATGTCCATTATGTCCTTTTACCCAGGTAAACTGGACTTGATAACGTTTGAGCAGAGGTAATAACCTTAGCCATAGGTCTTTGTTTTTTTTATCTTTAAAACCTTTATTGTACCAACCATATACCCATTTTTTTTCGATAGCGTCAATAACGTATTTAGAATCGGAATATACGCGAACCGGGATATCGGGTTTTTTTAGTGTTTCTAGACCAACAATTACGGCCAATAATTCCATCCTGTTATTGGTGGTTTTTCGATAACCAGCACTGATCTCCTTATAATGATTACCCGAACGTAGGATAATTCCAAAGCCTCCGGGACCCGGATTCCCACTTGATGCACCGTCTGTAAAAAGTTCGATCATAATTAAATAGGCCTAACAATGATAAGGAAATCCAATTTGTTTGTGTAAAAAAATTTGCAAAATGGCATTAAATACCTATTTTTGATGCCTCAAACACGGTGGTTGTAGCTCAGTTGGTTAGAGCACTAGATTGTGGTTCTAGGGGTCGTGGGTTCGAGCCCCATCATCCACCCGTAACTTAAACCGTTCCGATTTCCGGAACGGTTTTTTTATTTACGCGTTTCAAGCGTATAAAACCACCTCTTTGAGTTTGAAGTTATTGGTTTGATAAGTTAGTTTAATGCGGTCTAAATTTTTGGTGTTTAAGACAGGACTTTGAGCACGTGCAAATTCAGCTTTTGCTTTCAATGCAGACAGTTTACCTAGTTTATAATCAATAAATTTCTTGGCAGTTCGTTTGCATGCAAATGCCTTAATTATTGTTTCGCGAATTTCGCCCATAAAATCAACCTGTTCATGCACGATATAAATTTTGTGTTTCATGCCGACTTATACGTAAAAAGTCAGCTTGAGGTTACAAAAATCAGCTAAAATTTCACTGATCCCTCAATCGGCATAGTTCAGGTAAGAATTTTTCAAAAAGTTCATCAGGATAACCAGCATCGAATAAAATTTTTTCGAAAACTTGTCTGATATCCTCTATTTGATAAATCTTTTCTAGCCAAGTTAAAATCTTCTGTGAATCATCCAATGGAATACAGTGGGCTTCAAATTTTGCGCCAATGAAGTTGTAAAGCATCAAATTGACGGGTTTTGCCTGATTATCTATTCTGGCAAACCATTTGCTATTTGCAGGTTCTGCTGTTGAATTTTCCATCGGTTTAGGTTTGATTTATCCGGAATCCAATCTGAGAATTGCGAATTGATAAAGCAATCAAAATCTGACCGAAGGTAGATTTTGGGGGATGAGAGTTATGATTTTATGGGTGGAAGGAACTAGTGAAGAAAACTCATCCAAAAAACCCGTAAGGCAACTATTCCAAGTGCAACTGCAAGTGCTCGAATAATCACAACAGCTTTAAGCTTATGGGATAGGGATGCCCCCAATTGAGCGCCTACTAACACGCCAATGCCTAAAAAAAGAATTTCATTTAAGCCGGAATTTAAATCCCCTTTTAACCAATGTGTAACACTTGCGCTGGCACCCATGAGGGCTAATACAAAATGAGAAGTTGCTGTAGCCAGATGAACGGGAAAATTCAATAGATTGATCATCACCGGTACGTGAATAATACCGCCTCCAATGCCTAAAATGCTAGCGGCAATTCCAATGATAAAACTAAGCAAACAGGCCAAAACCAAATCGTAAGCATACGTAATGGTATTGCCTTGCCGATCTTCGAGGGAACGTCTGATTGGCCAAATATTCCAGGTAGTGTTGTTGGTATGTTGACTTTCTGCTTTTAGTGGCTTAATCAACAAATAAATACAGAGGCCTAATAAGGTGACACCGAATATCAGGTCAAAAACATTTCTGGGAATATAGCCAACCAATACCGAACCCAGGATAGATCCCGGTAGGGTAGTAGTTGAAAATAATAATGCTGAGCGATAGTCGATTCGTTTTTTAAAAGCGTAATTCACAGATCCTGAAATCGCATTTATACAAACCACTGCTAAAGATATGGAGGTGATCAGTTCGGGACTTTTATCCGGATACATCATCAACAGTATTGGAACGAGAATAAATCCTCCTCCGGCACCAATTAATGTTCCGATGGTTCCGGCAATAAAACCAATGAGAATTAAGTAGAAATTTAGCATAACTGCTGATCAATAGACCAAATGCAAATTATTCAAAATTCTTAGGAATTGGACTACTATTTTTTTCAGTTAGTCAAATTTTCAGAAGTGCGCTTAAAGTTGTGTCGCAAAATTGAAAATCAAGAAGCTTAAAACCAACTTATTGTACCAAATACACCTACAATTTTATAATTAATTGATTATCAATAACTTATTTTTACAGGTTTAAACACATTTTTTTTCTTAAATACTTGCAAGTCATTTTTTTTATTAGGTATATTTGTTCTGCCCCTCTAAAGGGCATGTTTTTCATAGGTAGATGTAGGGTCGAATACAAGTTATTCGGCCCTTTTTTATTGCCTACGTATTACACTAGCTTTTAACAATGCTCCTTATCTTTGCGGTCTCATGAAAAAACATAAACTAGTTGTTTCTGTAAGTGGTGCCAGCGGAGCTATTTACGCCAAAGTGCTGTTCGATACCTTGAAAAAGTTATCTGCGCAAATAGAAAACGTAGGTGTTATTTTCTCGGCTAATGCCAAATTGGTTTGGGAGCAAGAACTGGGAGATACTTCCTACCGCGATTACGGATTCACTTTTTACGATACGCACGATTTCATGGCACCTTTTGCCTCAGGGTCTGCAAAGTACAACACACTTATTGTTTGTCCATGCTCCATGGGTACTTTAGGCCGAATTGCCAGTGGAATTTCTAACGATTTGACCACAAGAGCGGCAGATGTGATTTTAAAAGAACGTCGCAAATTGATTTTAGTAGTTCGTGATACGCCCTACAATTTGATTCATATAAACAACATGAAAACGGTTACAGAAGCAGGAGGGATCATCTGTCCGGCAACTCCTTCATTCTACAGCATGCCCAAAACCCTCGAAGAAGTGGCAGCCACCGTGGTTAACCGGGTAATTGACTTGGCAGGCTTAGAGAACGAATCCTACCGTTGGGGCGAAGAATAAAACTTTAATTACGTATTTTTGGCCTAATAATGAACAAAAAGGTTGCCTTTTATACCTTGGGTTGCAAGCTCAATTATTCTGAGACCTCAACCATTGGCCGTCAGTTTGCACAAGCCGGTTTTGATACCGTAAACTTTACTGATCAGGCCGATGTGTATGTGATTAATACCTGTTCTGTCACCGACCATGCCGACAAAAAATGTCGGAAGGTAGTTAAAGAAGCATTAAAATATTCTCCTAAAGCATACATTGCTATAGTTGGCTGTTATGCGCAACTAAAACCAAAGGAAATTGCCGAAATTCCGGGAGTAGATCTTGTTTTAGGTGCTGCTGAAAAATTTCAATTGGTAGATTACATCTCCGACTTAACTAAGAAGTCGAAGGCTGAGGTGTACAACCAACCTATTGAGGAGACTAAAACATTTATTGGATCCTATTCTTTCGGCGATCGAACCCGTACTTTTCTAAAAGTTCAGGATGGTTGCGATTATTCCTGTTCGTTTTGCACCATTCCTTTAGCAAGAGGCGCAAGCAGAAGTAGTACGATATCCGAGGTAATTGCGCAAGCTAAAGAGATTGCCGCTTCGGGTGTGAAAGAAATTGTGCTTACCGGTGTTAATTTAGGCGATTTTGGAATTCGAAATGGGCAACGTAAGGATCGTTTTTTTGACTTGGTGAAGGCGCTGGATGAAGTGGATGGGATTGATCGTATCCGTATTTCTTCCATTGAGCCGAATTTATTAAGCGATGAGATTATTGATTTTGTAGCGCAATCAAAAAGATTCGTGCCGCACTTTCACATTCCATTACAATCTGGCTCAGATAAGATATTAGGCCTAATGCGCCGCCGTTATCGAAGCGATTTGTACAATGAACGTGTTGCAAAAATTAAATCGGTAATGCCCGATTGCTGTATTGGTGTGGATGTAATTGTTGGTTTCCCCGGTGAAACCCGCGACGACTTTATCGATACCTATAACTTCCTGAACGCCTTGGATATTTCTTATCTGCATGTGTTCACCTATTCGGAACGCGAAAATACGCTTGCAGCCGAAATGGATGGTTCAGTTCCCGGAGCACAACGTGCCGATCGGAGTAAAATGCTTCACATTTTATCTGATAAAAAACGACGTGCTTTTTACGAAAGCCAGTTGGGTAAATCGTATGAAGTACTGTTTGAAGGTGATCAGAAAGAAGGGTATATGCACGGGTTTACTCGTAATTATGTCAAGGTAAAAACACCTTATGATCCACTTTTGGTGAATGAACTCAGAACTGTTGATTTGCTGCAAATTGCAGCCGATGGTGATGTTGAGATCCAAGAAAAACAAGAGGTTTTCAGCCACTAGATCTTGTTTTTTAAACCAAATTCCTATCTTTAAGCATGTTTCCAACCCTTACTCATTTGATTGAGTACCTAACTGGTATTCACATCCCATTACCTATACAAACCTTTGGTTTTTTTGTTGCGATAGCATTCGCAGCCGGTTACTGGGCCTTTAGTTCTGAACTGCAACGTAAAGAAGCTCTCGGAATTCTGAAAGCCAGTACAAAAACAGTTACAATTGGCGAGCCGACCGCTTTGTCAGAAATTGCATTAAATGCAGTTTTCGGTTTTCTGGTTGGCTATAAATTGCTTTATGCAATTTTAAATTACAGTGCATTTACCGCTAACCCACAATCCTTTATACTGTCTGGTCAAGGGAATTTTTTAGGCGGATTAGCAATAGCTGCTTTATTTGCATACTGGGTATATGCAGAAGGGCAAAAACAATTGCTTCCCAAACCAAAACTGGTTACTGTAACGGTGCATCCGCACGAACTAATGGGTAGCATATTAATTTGGGCTGCCGTAACCGGATTTTTAGGTGCTAAGATTTTTCATAATCTGGAATACATTGATGATTTCATGAAAGATCCCATTGGTGGATTGCTTTCTTTTAGTGGATTAACCTTTTTTGGGGGCTTGATTTGTGGTGGTGCAGGAGTTTTGTACATCGCAAACAAGAATGGAATTAAACCTTTACACATGTTAGATGTGGGTGGTCCCGGAATGCTGCTGGCTTATGCCGTAGGCCGAATTGGCTGTCATTTAGCTGGGGATGGCGACTGGGGAATCAACAATTTAGCTCCAAAACCCGAATGGTTAAGTTGGGCCCCAGATTGGGTATGGGCAACCAAATATCCGCACAATGTGATCAACGAAGGTGTGCCTATTCCAAATTGTGTAGGTAATTTCTGTATGGAATTGCCTTTTCCGGTTTATCCAACCGCGTTTTACGAAGTGTTGATGGTTTCGGTGCTGTTCCTGATTTTATGGTCAATTCGTAAGTTAATAACTGCCCCAGGCATGCTATTTTCCATTTATTTGATCATGACCGGTGTTGAACGTTTCCTAATTGAAACCATCCGTGTGAATTCTAAATATCATGTTGGCGGATTAAGTTTTACCCAAGCTGAATTGATCTCTTGTATATTGATTTTGCTTGGAATTTTTGGAATAGTTTGGTCAAAAAATCGGGCTCAAAAAACAGTCTAAAAACATTCAATTAGGTATGAATTTAGCTGATTTATGTTCTAGGCTTATTCCAATAGCTAAAGAGGTAGGTGCGTTTATTCGCCAGGAAAGTTTAACCTTTACCCATCATCAGATAGAATACAAAGGCCTTAACGATCTGGTTTCTTACGTAGATAAAACTGCCGAAAAGCAATTGGTAGAGGCTCTTTCTATACTTTTACCTGAAGCTGGTTTCATTACCGAAGAAAAAACCAATCAGACTATAGGCGAAGTCTACCACTGGATTATTGACCCTTTGGATGGTACCACCAATTTTATTCACGGAATTCCAACCTACTCAATCAGTATCGCTTTACAGCAAAACGATGAGCTGGTTTTAGGTGTGGTTTACGAAGTAAATCGGGATGAATGTTTTTACGCCTGGAAAGGCGGTGGGGCTTGGTTAAATGGAGAGCGAATTTACGTTTCTAAAGCGCCTAAACTGGAAAATACCTTATTAGCTACAGGTTTTCCCTATTACGATTTCAAGAAAAAGGAACCTTATTTAAAGGTTTTTCAGGAAATGATGGAGAAATGCCACGGACTTCGACGTATTGGCTCTGCCGCAGTGGACTTGGCTTATGTAGCCTGTGGTCGATTTGATGGTTATTTCGAATACAATTTGAACGCTTGGGACATTGCTGGAGGAGCGGTATTGGTTAAAGAAGCTGGGGGTGATTTGTTTAACTTTTCCGGTGGCGATGAAGTCATCCATAGCCGTGAAGTAGTAGCCACAAACGGTTTGATTTCTAAAGAAATGTTAACTATAATTACCAATCATTTTAAATCCGATCAAGTATGAAACTTATCAATAAAATCTTTTTAGCTGTTTTAGCGGTATTGGTTATCATTCAATTCATCCAGCCTGAAAAAAATGTGAATCCTGGCCCTCAGCCTAACGCTATTTTTGAACACTATCCGGCATCGGATCAAGTACAGGCAATTGTGAAAAAAGCCTGTTTCGATTGCCATTCAAACAATACCAATTATCCCTGGTATGCCAATGTGCAGCCAATAGCCTGGTGGATTAATGACCATGTCGAGGACGGTAAGCGACATTTGAATTTTTCAGAATTTGCAACGTATAAGCCTAAAAAGGCTAATCATAAGCTAGAAGAGACTTTTGAGCAGGTGGAACAGCATGAAATGCCATTAGAATCTTACACTTGGATACATAGCGAAGCACGCTTAACAGCTGAAGAACAAAAACTACTGATTGATTGGGCTAAAAGTACCAGAGCAAGTATTCCGGTACCAGAAACAAGCGAGGAGCATTAATTAAAAAGCCCTGCCAAATCTGGCAGGGCTTTTTTGATTTATAAAGCTTCCGAAACAACTTCCGTTACTTCCGGAACCATGCGTTTTAGTAGATTTTCGATTCCTGCCTTCAGCGTAATGGTTGAAGAGGGACAACCGCTGCAAGCTCCGCGTAACTCTACGGTTACTACGCCCTCGTTAAAAGAACGGTAAGCAATTGCGCCGCCATCCTGCTCAACAGCGGGACGAACGTAGTCGTATAAAACCTGTTGAATTTTCTTTTCTACTTCTGTGCCTTCAAAAGCAACCTCTTCGTCTGCTTTTTCCTGTATTTTAATTTCCGATTCAACCGCACCTTTCACAAATTCCTTCAAGATGGGTTCAATATCGGCCCAGTCTGCATCTTCGGTTTTGGTAATGGTTACAAAATTGCTGGCAAAGAAAACACCATTAACAAAATTGAATTTGAATAATTCTTTTGCAAATGGAGAGCTTTCAGCACTCTCTTTTGTGGCAAAATCAACACTTCCATTAACTAACAACTTGTTCACCAAGAACTTCATTGTTGCCGGATTGGGTGTACTTTCTGTAAATACGTTTATAGTGGATGTACTCATAGCTGTAATTAGATTGCAAAATTAGCCATTTTAATTGGCTAAGTACGGTATCCGTAATTTATGACAAGCTGTTGACCTCGGCGATTATATTCCGGTATAATTCTGCGGGGTAATTCTCTTGATTTCTTCTTTTACAGAATCGGATACATCCAATTTAGAAACAAACTCTGCAATGGTTGCCGCAGTAACTTTCTGGTTTGTTCGGGTTAATTCTTTCAGTGCTTCGTATGGATTAGGGTAGGCTTCTCTACGAAGAATGGTTTGAATGGCTTCAGCCACTACAGCCCAGTTATCCTCAAGGTCTTGGTTGATGGCGTCGGTATTCAATAGCAGTTTATTCAAGCCTTTCAAGCTAGATTTTATTCCGATAAGGGTATGCGCTAGTGGAACGCCAATGTTACGCAGAACGGTTGAATCGGTCAGGTCACGTTGTAAACGTGAAATGGGAAGTTTAGCCGAAAGGTGTTCAAGTATCGCGTTAGCCAAACCTAAATTTCCTTCTGAATTTTCGAAATCGATGGGGTTTACCTTGTGCGGCATAGCCGATGAACCCACTTCTCCGGCTTTAATTTGCTGTTTGAAGTAGTTCATGGAGATGTAAGACCAAAAATCGCGGTTTAAATCTATCAGGATCGTGTTTATGCGTTTAAGGGCATCGCATTGTGCTGCAAAATGATCGTAATGTTCAATCTGCGTGGTGTACTGAGAGCGGGTAAGGCCTAATTGCTCATTCACAAATTTGTTTGCAAAGGCTACCCAATTGGTTGTTGGGTAGGCTACATGGTGGGCATTGAAATTGCCGGTAGCTCCTCCAAATTTAGCTCCAGATGGCACAGATTTTATAAGGTTTAATTGGGTCTCTAGCCGTTCAATGAAAACTTGTATTTCCTTACCTAATCGGGTGGGTGAGGCAGCTTGTCCGTGTGTACGAGCCAGCATGGGTACTTTTTCCCATTCTTGTGCTAAATTTTTCAGTTTCTGGATCAATTCTTTTAGCGCAGGATAATAAACCTCTTCCAAAGCCTGCTTAAAGGAGTAGGGAATAGCCGTATTGTTTATATCCTGAGAAGTTAAACCAAAATGGATAAACTCTTTATAGGCACTCAATGCTAATTTGTCGAATGCTGCTTTGATAAAATATTCAACAGCTTTTACGTCGTGATTGGTAGTTTTCTCAATAGATTTTACCTCCTGTGCATCCGCTTCACTGAATTGCTGATACAGCTTTCTCAAATCGGTAAACTTCGCTTTTGGGAATTGTTCAAGCTGTGGCAAAGGCAATTCTGCCAATGCAATGAAATACTCAATCTCTACTAAAACGCGGTATTTAATTAATGCAGCTTCAGAAAAATAGGCCGATAAATCTGCTGTTTGTTGATGGTAGCGTCCGTCTACTGGTGAAATAGCACTTAAAGGGGATAAACTCATGAAAATCAGCTTTGTGCAAATTTAACTCATTTTAGCGCTAATTCACAGTTCATTTTATAGAAAATAATTTAATCCTTAATTAGTAAAATCTAAAAATAGTTATTTTTGCGATGAAATTGTTAACAATTGCATGACAATTTCTCTAGTTGGAAACTTTGGAATTGAAAATAGTTTCCATAGTTTTGCATTGAATTACTAACCTAAAGGTGGAACCACAAGCTTTCATATTGCAACAGGCTGATTTACTTTTCAGTCAGTATGGTATCAAAAGTATCACCATGGATGATATTGCCAAGCATTTAGGCATGTCTAAAAAAACGATTTATCAGCATTTTGAAGATAAAAATGAGCTGGTGCTGAAATTGATGCAATCGAAGTTGGAGGATCAGACTTGTGTGATTAACGATTGTTGTGAACGAGCAGATAACGCTATTCACGAACTTTTTTTTGGCATCACTCACTTAATCGAGATGCTTTCGCGAACCAATCCGACGATGTTTTACGATTTGCAGAAGTTTTATCCTGAAGCATGGGCTTATTTCAATGCTTTTAGAGAACAGGTTATTCTGCAAAAGATCAGAGAGAATTTGGAACGAGGAATAAAAGAAGGACTTTACCGTTCAGAAGTAAATATTGAAATTGTGAGTAGGATGAGAGCCGAGCAGATTTTGATCTCATTCAATCCGCACATTTTCCCCAGTCACCTCTTTAGTATGTCGGAAGTTTCGAGAGAAATGACCCTTCACTTTATCTATGGAATTACGACTGAAAAAGGCTATGAGTTGACAAAAAGTTACGTCCTCGAACATTGAATTTTATTAGAACATGAGATATACATTACTTTCATTAATCGCCCTATTAACCATAGGCGCAAATCGGGTATCGGCTCAACAGCTAAGCACCTATCAATTTAGTTTGCAAGATGCCATTGAGTACGCTCTAAAGCATCAATCAGGGGTATTGAATGCAGAGTTGGATGTTCAAATGGCTAAAAACAAGGTCAGAGAAACAACTGCTATGGGGTTACCCCAGGTAAACACTACGTTTAATTTCCAAGATTTCTTAAAAGTACCTACCAGTTTAATTCCGGGAGAGTTTTTTGGAGAGCCAGCTGGCACTTTTATTCCTGTTCAATTTGGAGTGAAGTACCAGTCTTCTGCTGGAGTAGAAGTTTCTCAGTTGATTTTTGATGGATCTTATCTAGTAGGCTTACAAGCAGCTAAAACCTTTAAAGAGCTTTCCGTTCGTAACAGTAAACGCACTCAAATTGAAACTACTGTTGCGGTAACCAAAGCCTATTACTCCGTTTTGGTGAGTAATGAGCAATTGAACTTACTCGATGCTAACCTTAGCCGTTTAAAGAAATCTTTATTTGATACAGAGGCGTATTACAAAAATGGTTTTGTTGAAAAGGTGGATGTGGATCGTTTGCGGGTATTGACCAATAATTTAGAAACAGAACGCCAGAATGTTCTTCGTTTATTGGAGTTAAATACCCAATTGCTCAAGTTTCAGATGGGCATGCCTATCGAGGCAAACCTGAAAACAACAGATACGATCCAACAATTTACCGTGGATAAGCAAATGTCTGAAATCGATTCTGCTGCCTACACCAAACGCATTGAGTACAGTTTGTTGGAAACGCAAAAAAAGCTTAATCAGTTGGATTTGAAGCGCTATAAAAGTCAGTTTTTGCCTTCAATTGCGGCCTTCGGTGCGTTTTCAAGGAGTTATCAAAACAACAGCTTTTCCAATTTATACGATAAAAGTTTCCCTACCCAATTGGTGGGAATGCGCTTAAGCCTTCCCATTTTTACCAGTGGGCAGCGTATCTACCGCATTAAAAATGCACAGATTGAGGTGCTGAAATCGGAGAATAACATGGAGAACCTGAAAAATGGAATCAGCCTAGAAATTGCTCAAGCAAAAACCAATTACATCAATGGGCTTAACTCTCTGGAAAGCCAAAAGCGCAACATGGAGCTTTCGCAAGAAATCCTACGAGTTTCACGTGTTAAATACGAACAAGGCGTAGGTTCCAGTTTGGAGGTCACTTCTGCAGAAACATCACTTAAAGAATCGCAAAATAACTACATCAAGGCCTTATACGACTTGCTCATCAATAAAGTAAATCTGGACAGAGCCTTAGGAAAAATCAATTAAAAACAGCTTATCACAATAAAAAATGAAAAAATTACTTTACATCAGCCTTGCACTTATTTTATCAGCCTGCGGATCCAATTCATCCGATAAGGCTACTGAATTAGCCAAATTAAAAAAAGAAAGAGCAGCTCTAGATCAGCAGATCGCCAAGCTAGAAACTGAAATTGGTGCTAAAAATGCCGTAGCCAATACCAAAAATGTGAATGGTTTTGAATTGAAGGAAGAAGTGTTTCAAAACTATCTGGAAATTCAGGGTAAAATAGATGCGGATCAAAACGTACAGGTTAGTCCGGAAGCGCAGGGAATTGTTACCGCTGTTTTGGTTAAAGCAGGGCAGAATGTACAAAAGGGCCAAACCATTGCCCAAATCGACGATCAAATTTTACGCGAAAGCATTTCTGAATTGCAAACGCAACTAGAGTTGGCCAATACCGTTTTTCAACGTCAGAAAAATTTATGGGATCAGAAAATCGGAACCGAAATTCAATACCTGAATGCTAAAACCCAAAGAGATGCACTAACTCGCCGTATGGCCGCATTGAAATCACAAGCTGCTTTATACCGCATTAAAGCGCCTATCAACGGAACCGTTGACCAAATGGACATTAAAGTCGGTCAGGCTGTAATGCCGGGCATGCCTGGCATTCGCGTGGTAAATTCTTCCAATTTGAAAGTGAAGGCTCTGGTTGCAGAATCTTATTCAGGAAAAGTGAATCAAGGGGACGAGGTATTGGTCATTCTGCCAGACTTACAGGATACGCTAAAATCGCGTTTGTCTTTTGCCTCTAAAACTATCGATGCCAGTTCTAGAAGTTTTGGTGTGGAGGTTAAATTGCCGAATAACAAAACCTACCGCCAGAACATGGTTGCGGTATTGAAAATTGTGGATTACGAGAATAAAAACGCCATTACTGTTCCAGTTAATGCGATCCAGAAATCTGAAAGAGGGGATTACGTTTACATTTCGGTTCAGAACAAGGCTAAAAGAACGCTGGTAAAACCAGGAAAGACTTCTGGTGGCAAAACGGAAATTCTTAGTGGTTTAAAAGCCGGAGATAAATTAATTACAACCGGATTAGCCGAATTAAACGACGGTGATTTAGTTAAATTTTAACGATTAGCTAAGCAAACAGATGAAAGATATTAACAAAGAATTTAAGCCATCAAGCTGGTCTATAGATAATAAAACGGCCATTTATGTGCTCACCTTTATTTTGGTGATCATGGGCTATTCGGCATACCAAAACTTGCCTAAAGAGAATTTTCCGGAAGTAATTATTCCTAAAATTTTCGTCCAAACCATTTATCCGGGTACATCTCCAGAGAATATGGAGAACTTGGTGACCAAGCAGTTGGAAAAACAGCTAAAATCAACGCCTGGGCTTAAAAAAATCACTTCAAACTCTTACCAGGATGTTTCGGTAATCACGGCAGAATTTAATACCAATGTGGATATTAAGGATGCCAAGCAGCGGGTTAAGGATGCTGTGGATAAGGCTCGTCAGGATTTACCTAACGATTTGCCCAAAGATCCTAACGTGATGGATATCAATTTGGCAGACTTGCCAATTATGTATGTGAATCTTTCTGGCGATTACGATCTGAAAAAGTTGAAAGAATATGCTGAAAGCTTAAAAGACCAGATAGAAGCTTTGAAAGAGATTTCAGGTGTAGATATTGTGGGTGCGCTTGACCCTGAAATTCAAATCAATGCCGATTTGAATAAAATGGCAGCGGCTCAGGTGTCTTTTCGTGACATCGAGTCTGCCGTGGGTTATGAAAACTTAACCATCTCGGGAGGTACCGTTAAAATGGATGGCATGCGCCGGACGCTTAACGTGAAGAAAGAATTCAAAAGTGCCGATGAAATAGCCAACCTCATTATCAAAACACCAAGTGGAGCTTCGGTTTACTTGAAAGATATTGCAGAAGTAAAGGATGCATTCAAAGAGCAGGAAAGTTATGCCCGTTTGTACGGTAAAAACGTAATCACCCTCAATGTTAAAAAACGTAGTGGTGAAAACCTGATCGAGGCTTCTGATAAAATCAATAGCCTGATTGCAGAGATGCAGCAAAACAGTCTGCCTAAAAATCTCAACATCACCATTACCGGAGATCAATCTGACCAAACACGTGTTACTTTGCACGATTTGATCAATACCATCATCATTGGTTTCGTATTGGTAACCTTAATTCTAATGTTTTTTATGGGCGTAACGAATGCACTTTTCGTAGCGGCTTCGGTTCCACTTTCCATGTTTGTGGCCTTCTTGGCTATGCCTGCTTTAGGTGGGGCTTTAGGATTCAGCTTTACCATGAACATGATTGTTTTGTTCTCCTTTCTGCTGGGTTTAGGTATTGTGGTAGATGATGCGATTGTGGTGATCGAGAATACGCACCGTATTTTTGATAATGGTAAAGTTCCCATTGTTAAGGCGGCGAAAATGGCAGCTGGAGAGGTTTTCTTACCTGTACTTTCCGGAACCTTAACTACACTTGCACCATTCGTGCCTTTGTTGTTCTGGCCGGGAGTTATTGGTGAGTTTATGTTCTTCTTGCCCATCACTCTTATCATTACTTTACTGGCTTCCTTATTGGTAGCTTACATCATCAACCCCGTTTTTGCGGTTGATTTTATGAAACCACACGAAGAAGATCATCAGCCTACCTTCGATCAAAAAGTTAAACGTACACTTTATGTATTCGCTGGTTTAGCAGTATTATCCTATCTGTGGAGTTTTGGCTTGGGTAATTTTGTAGTTTTTCTGGCACTGCTCTATCTGTTAAATCACTTTTACTTAACCAAAGCTGTGAGCAATTTTCAGCAAAATACATGGCCTCGTTTCCAAGAGAAATACGTTAAGTTGTTGGAATGGGCAGTAGAACGTCCAAAGAAAATGCTTTTGGGAACAGTTGGCTTATTAGTTTTCTCCATCGTATTGATGGGGATTATTCCTCCAAAAATTGTATTCTTCCCAACCAGCGATCCAAATTTTGTGTATGTATATGTAAATATGCCGGTTGGAACCGATCAGGCGTATACCAATGAAGTGGTGAAGGATGTAGAAGAACGGGTAACCAAAGTGGTTGGTAAAGATAATCCGATTGTTTCTTCCATCATTTCAAACGTAACGGTTGGTGTTACTGATCCGCAAGATGAAGATCAGGGTAATTACCCTAACCGCGGAAAGGTGACGGTAGCCTTTGTAGAATTCGGGAAACGCGATGGTGAGAGCACATCCATTTACTTGGATAAAATTCGCGACTCAGTTAAGGGTATTCCGGGTGCAGAAATAACGGTTGCACAGGAAAAAAACGGCCCACCAACTGCTAAACCAATCTCAATTGAAATAACTGGAGATGATTTGGATAAATTGGTTGCCACTTCAGAGCAACTGAAGAAATATCTAGATGCCAAGCAGATTGCCGGTGTTGAGGAGTTGAAATCAGACTTCCAAAACAATAAGCCGGAAATTATTTTCGATATTGATCGTGAGCGTGCAAACCGTGAAGGTATTTCAAGCGGACAAATTGGTATGGATCTGCGTACCGCCATTTACGGTAAAGAAGTTTCTAAATTCCGCGATCTGAACGACGATTACCCTATCAATCTTCGTTCTAGAGAAGAGCAACGCAATAATCTGGATGCACTCCGAAACATGAAGGTCACCTATCGGGATATGGCCATGGGAGGGATGATTCGTCAGGTTCCATTGGCTTCTTTTGCCAATGTAGAATACGTTAATACCTATGGTAGTGTGAAGCGGAAACAGCAAAAACGCATCATTATTCTTTCGTCAAATGTATTGGGCGACTACAATCCGAATGAAGTTGTGGCTGCAGTACAAGAGGAATTGAATCAGTTCAACAGTCCGGATGGAGTAGATATCAGAATGGCTGGTGAGCAAGAAGAGCAGAAGGAGACAGCTGCATTTTTAGGAAGTGCCTTATTAATCTCTCTGGGTTTAATCTTGATCATTTTGGTTGCGCAGTTTAATTCCATTTCTAAACCCATTATTATACTTTCCGAAATCCTGTTTAGTATTATTGGCGTATTCTTGGGTATTACCCTCTTCCGTATGGATATGTCTATCGTAATGTCGGGTATTGGAATTGTAGCTTTAGCCGGTATTGTGGTTCGTAATGGTATTTTACTGGTTGAATTTACAGACCTATTGATCGAGCAAGGCATGCCGGTAAAACAAGCTGTAATTGAGGCTGGCCGTACGCGTATGACTCCAGTACTACTAACCGCTACGGCCACAATTTTAGGTTTAATTCCTTTGGCGGTAGGCTTAAATATTGACTTTGAGCTTTTATTCTCAGAATTTAATCCGCATATCTATTTTGGGGGAGATAATGTTGCCTTCTGGGGTCCGCTTTCTTGGACCATGATTTTCGGATTGAGCTTTGCTACATTCCTAACTTTGGTGTTGGTACCTTGTATGTACTTGCTCTCAGCTAAAGGATCTGAAAAGCTTAAAAAGCTATTCAACTAATTTCTAACAAAAAAGCGGCTTTACGCCGCTTTTTTGTTTACCATAAGACATAAAAAAACCGTCAGGAATTTCCAGACGGTTTCTTTTTTCTCTGTTAATCAGATTACTTAGTAGCAGCTGAATCAGCAGCAACTGAATCAGTAGCAGTAGAATCAGCAGCAGTTGTATCAACAGCAGTTGAATCAACAGCAGTTGAATCTGTAGCAGCTTCTTCAGTTTTGTTAGAAGAGCAAGCAGCAACTGACAAAGAGATAGCTAAAGCTAAGAAACCGAATTTGAATAAATTTTTCATGTTCTGTTTTGTAAAGGGTTAATTAATAATTATTAATAATTTGTTGTTAATACTGCAAAAGTAAAAAGGTAACCCGTAAATCCTGAAAAAAATTAAAAAAATATTTTCCTATCATTGGGTTACTATTCCCTTAAAACCGTATTAAGTTTGAAAGATAAGATAAATAGTTCAATTCCAGCCGATAATGAAATCATTCTCGGTATTCGGAATGGATCTAAAACTAGTTTAGACCGACTGTACCGTGCTTATTTTCCGATGATCCTTCAACTAGTGATCAGCAACAATGGAAATGAGGATGATGCAAAGGATATTTTTCAAGAATCGGTTATTGTTCTTTACAATAAGGTTAAGGCTGGTGATTTTGAGCTTAATAGTAAACTAAAAACCTATATCTACGCAGTTTGTCGGCGATTGTGGTTAAAAAAGCTGAATCATCAAAGCAGGTTTACCAATACTGCTCATGTTTTTGAAGACATTGAAGATGTAGAATTGGATGTAGAAGCACATGAAACACAAAACAGGCAATTTCAGCAAATGCGATCTGCCTTGAGTGAGTTAGGTGAACCCTGCAAAACCATAATTGAAGAATTTTACCTGCACAATAAATCGATGCAGGAGATCTGTGAGCAATTTGGCTATACCAATGCCGATAACGCGAAAACACAGAAATACAAATGCTTACAACGTCTTAAAAAACTATTTTTTAAGTCTGACAATTAGAATATGAAAAATTTAGAGTTGATTAACCAGATTGAAGCTTACATCCGTGGCGAATTGAGCCAAGAGGAGCGTGCTGCTTTCGAGAAACTGCGTCGTGAGGATGCCGCGGTTGATCAGTTGGTTGTTGAACATCAGGAATGGATGAATTTAATGGCCGCTTACGGTGAGCGTCAGCGCTTGCAACATGCCATGGACCTGATTCACGAACAAATTGATGTTCATGCGTTGAAAAACGAATTGATGCCTGCTTCAGTAAAAGTACTTCAGCTTTGGAAAAAAGTACGTTTACAGGTTGCTGTTGCTGCTTCTGTAGCTATTATTGCGGTTCTAAGCACATTGATCTTTTCTGGTCATTTGGCAGAAAATTTGACCGGATACAGTGCACTGCGTCGTGAAATCAATAACATCAAACGTTCACAAAGTGATTTGGCCAAAAACATCACTAAGAAATCAAAAGGACCGGTTAACCCTGGTGAATTTGGTGGAACTGCCTTTGCGCTTTCGTCTAATGGTTATATGGTAACCAATTATCACGTCATTAAAGATGCAGATTCACTGTACATCCAAAATGCTTCAGGCGATTCGTACAAAGTGAAAACGGTTTATGTTGAACCGGAGTACGATATTGCAGTTCTTCAAATTGTTGACCCCGAATTCGTTTCTTTAGGCAAGCTGCCTTATACGTTCAAAAAATCCACTTCAGATTTGGGTGAAGATGTATTTACCTTGGGTTACCCCAGAGATGAGCCGGTTTACGGTAAGGGCTATTTGAGCTCTCGTACCGGATTTGATGGCGATACGGTTGCCTACCAGGTTTCTATTCCGGTAAACCCTGGAAACAGTGGAGGTCCGTTGTTAGACAGTAAAGGCAACGTGATTGGTATCATCAGTGGTAAACAAACCCGTACAGATGGTGCTGCTTTTGCAGTTAAATCGAATTACCTGTTACAAACCTTAAAAGAGATCCCTCAAAAAGAATTAGAGCGTGATTTAGCCATCAATAAGAAAAACACCTTAGCCAAGCTTAACCGTACCGAGCAAATCAAGAAAATGCAGGATTACGTGTTTATGGTTAGAGTTTATTAAAATTCTTGATTTTAAAATATCAAAGCCCATGATTAATAATCATGGGCTTTGTTTGTTTATGGGGCCAATCTCACGATTTTCCAATTGGTTTTATCTGCCTTGCGGTACACGATCCTGTCGTGCAAACGGCTAGGACGACCTTGCCAAAATTCGATTACTTGTGGTTTCACCAAATAGCCACCCCAATAGGAAGGTTTGGGTATATCCTGGTCTTTGTATTTTTCTTGTAAATCACTTAGGTTTTTCTCCAGCATTTCTCGTTTTTCAATAACCTGACTTTGAGGCGAAGCCAAAGCGCCAATCTGGCTTTCTTTGGGACGAGAACTAAAGTATTTTTCAGATTCTTCTTTGCTTACTTTGTCAATGGTGCCTTCTATCCGAACCTGACGCTCCAATTCGGGCCAAAAGAATACCAAAGAAACCACTGGGTTTTTTGCTAATTCTTTCCCCTTACGACTTAAGTAATTTGTATAAAACACAAATCCATCCTGATTGAACCCTTTTAACAATACAATACGTGCAGAAGGTTTACCATCTGGAGTTGCAGTAGCTAAAGTCATGGCATTTGGTTCATAAATGCCCGATTTGAGGGCTTCATCAAACCAATGGTCAAATTGTTCTATCGGGTTTGACTTTACATCTTTTTCTGATAATTGCTCTGCTCGGTACTCTTTGCGAAGGTTTTCTAAGGTTTGGGGGTTTGTTTTCATATCTTGTTACAAACTTACTAAAAGCTGAGGCTTTTGGCGCTGTATTTGATGATTGATTTGTGTAGTTTTGAACTGATGACTATCTCAAACTCACTTAAAGCAGGCAGTTTGCTAATTTCTGAACCCTTTATGCCCGATCCCAACTTTAAAAGATCGGTTGTGTTATTGACTGAGCATGGAGAAGAGGGTAGTGTGGGGTATATTCTTAACCAAAAAAGTAATTTGTTGCTAAAAGATGTTGTTCCAGATTGTTGGGCAGCTGATTTTTCAATATACATGGGTGGGCCTGTAGCCAACGATACGTTACATTTTATTCATTCTGTTGAAGAGTATGTGCTAGGTGGCGAGTTAATTACTGATCAAATGTATTGGGGCGGCAATTTCGAAAACTTGAAAATATTGGTCAATCAATCTGCCTTAAAACCTCATCAAATAAAGTTTTTTGTGGGTTATTCTGGATGGGAGCCGGGTCAATTGGAAGACGAAATAGCTCAAAAATCATGGATAGTTACGAATCAGTATTCGCAGAACCTGATTTTTGAAAACGAGGTAGACGAACTTTGGAAAAAGATTGTAATCAATTTAGGGCCAAAATTTGCGCATTTGGCTAATTTCCCTGAAAACCCTATGTGGAATTAAGTTTTGCTTATTTCTTTGGCACTTTCTTCAATCTTCTGTTTCAATTCCTCTTTGTAGTTGAGCAATTTATTGGAAAGAGAATCATCGGAAGTGGCTAGAATTTGAGCGGCCAATAAACCGGCATTTTTTGCGGCATTTAGGGCAACCGTCGCTACGGGAATCCCGTTAGGCATTTGTAAGATAGAAAGTATAGAATCCCAGCCATCAATCGAGTTGCTCGATTTTACCGGAACACCAATTACGGGTAAATGCGTAATAGAGGCAACCATTCCCGGTAGGTGAGCGGCACCACCGGCACCAGCAATAATCACCTTCAATCCTCTGTTAGCGGCATTTTCAGCATAGTCGAACATGCGTTTTGGGGTGCGGTGAGCAGATACTACCGTGATCTCGTAGTCAACACCTAATTCCTTCAACATGTCAGCCGCATCCTGCATTACCGGAAGATCTGATTTGCTGCCCATTATGATTCCAACTTTTGCCATGATTGTTATGCTTTTACTTTTAACAGTTCTTGTACTTTTCTTGCTTTGTCGATTGCCGCTTCTCGTTCTTCATCTAAAATTGTAACATGTCCCATTTTACGTCCAGGTTTGGTGAACTTTTTACCGTACAGATGAACGTAAACTCCCGACATTTTCAAAATTTGCTCAAGTCCTTCGTAAACCGCTATGCCTTCAAATCCATCTTCACCCAGCACATTCACCATTACTGCATGATTGATGGATTCGGTATCGCCCAAAGGTAAATTAAAAATTGCTCTTAAATGTTGTTCGAATTGAGAGGTATAATTGCCCTCAATGCTGTGGTGGCCGCTATTATGCGGTCGTGGAGCAAGCTCATTCACCAATAATTTTCCATCCTTGGTTAAGAACATTTCTACCGCCAAAATGCCCACAATTTGCAGTTTTTGAGCAATTTTTACAGCTAGGTTTTGTGCTTCTTCTAAAATAGTCTTTGGTAATTCTGATGGAGAAACTAAAAACTCAACCAAGTTTAAATGCGGATTGAAGTCCATTTCAACCAAAGGGAATGCTTTGGTTTCACCCGATTCGTTACGAGCAACCATTACGGCAACTTCTTGCTTAAAATCAACCCATTCTTCAATTAAGCTGGGAGCATCAAAAGCATCCATTAAATCTGCCTCAGAACGTACTTTGTAAACGCCTTTACCGTCGTATCCGTCTTTTCTGAGTTTTTGGATAAAAGGGAAGTTGAGTTGTTTTTTTGTGAGTTCTTGGCGGTTGCCAATCAGTTCAAAAGGAGCAGTCGGGATGTCGTTTTCTTTGAAAAAATGTTTTTGAGTGCCTTTATCTTGAATTAATCGGATAACTCTGGACTGCGGATAAACTTTTACGCCTTCCTTTTCCAATTTCTCCAGGGCATCTACATTTACTTTTTCAATTTCGATGGTTAAATGAGTGGCATGCTTGCCAAAAGAATAAACGGTATCGAAATCGGTAATGGAACCCTGAAAAAACTCGTGAGCAATGGATTTGCAGGGCGCATCAGCATCGGGATCGAGCACCCGGCAGGAAATGTTGAAATTGATGGCTTCCTGAATAAGCATGCGGCCCAATTGACCGCCACCCAGGATACTTAATTTGAGATCTCCTTGCATTGGTACTGCAAGTTTACGCAAAAGCCGTCGAATTGACAATTTTAACAAGTTTGCCTGCCTGTTGAAAAATTTAATTTTAGCTACCGGTTTTAAGCAGTACTTTTAAATTGATTTTGGTTCCCGATTTGTTTCGGGATGAAAAGGGAATCTGGTGAAAATCCAGAACTGTCCCGCAGCTGTAAGCTCCAAGTTTCGCTATTCAATCAGTTGTCACTGTCTGTTGAAGATGGGAAGACCGAAAAGCGAGGAGTAAGTCAGAAGACCTGCCAAAATAATGTACTATTCATAGCTTTCGGGGACTGGAGCTTGAATGATTTACTCTACGTATTTCATTTAAATACCTTCTTAACTGTTTGCTGTGGGAAAACTCACAACAACATGAATAAAAAAATCTTTAAACAGTTTGTGGGCCTAGGGTTCACATTGTTGGCAATTCCATTTTTTGACGCACGTGCTCAAGAGAAAACAAATCAATTGGATGAAGTGGTGGTAACTGCAAGCCGCTCTCCGCGTAAACAATCAGAAATTGGTAAAGTGGTCAGAGTGATTTCATCTCAGCAATTGGCCCAAAGTCAGGGTAGAACGCTGCCGGAATTATTGAATAACGTCGCCGGATTAACCATCGGAGGTAATGGTAATCATCCGGGTGATATCAAGGCAGTTTACTTGAGAGGAGCTGCTGCAGGTAATACCTTGATTTTGATTGACGGTATTGCCGTTAATGACGCCTCCACAATTTCAGGTGAATACGATATTTCTGCAATTTCGATTGACCAAATAGAGCGGATCGAGATTTTAAAGGGAGGTAACTCCACACTATACGGTTCAGATGCCGTAGCTGGTGTGATCAATATCATTACCAAAAAGGGTCAAGATACTCGGTTAAAAGCCAGCTTATTGGCTACTGGAGGCTCCTACGGAACGTTCAAGGAGGCTTTATCGCTCAATGGATCGGTTGGCAAAACGCGTCTCGGCCTAAATGCTTCCAATTTAAACTCTAAGGGATTTTCTACAGCTGCATCTCCTAACGCAGTTTCAGACCTCGAAAAAGACGGTTTTGATCAGCAGGGGATTAGTTTTAACATCCAACGCAGAATCACAGAGCGCTTTCGCCTCAACGCAAATGTACAGGCTAATCGAAATCAAGCAGATTTAGATGCTGGTGCTTTCTCTGACAGTGATCAAGATGCATACAAAAAACAATCTTCCTTACTTGGTTTGGGAGGTCAATACATTTTCGGAAATGCTACGCTAGACTTTAATTGGAGTGAGAATAAAGTAAACAACGAGTTTACCAGCTTCGGCGACTCCTACGATAATACCGGTAAGATTAGCAATGCCGAAGTGAATTTAACGTACCCGATTACGAATTATGTAGATTTAATTTCGGGTTTCAATTACAAGCGATCCGCTACATCGCAGTTCAGTACCAGTCAATTTTCGCCCGATTTGGTAGCAAACAATTACTTGAAAAGCTTGTATTCTTCTTTCTTCATCAAGCTAGGAGAAAATTTTAGAACAGAATTAGGAGGGCGGTACAATGACCACAATGTGTATGGAACAAACCTCACCTACACCATCAACCCATCGTATTTAATCGCCGGTAAATACAAATTGTTTGTCAATTTCTCTTCAGCGTACAAAGTTCCCTCACTTTACCAGTTGTTTTCTGTTTACGGCAACATCAACCTGAAACCAGAAAGTACTCGAACATTTGAGCTGGGAGCCGATATGGATATCGCAAAGAACTTTCGATTGAATTGGGCCTATTTCAACAGAACCATTCAGGATGTGATTGGGTTTGGTTCAAACTTTACCTACATCAATAGCGATCAACAAAAAGACCACGGTTTTGAGCTGGAATTGAATGCCAAACCAAGTACTAAAATTCAAGTTGATGCATTTTACGCGTATGTGTACGGAAGGATTTACAAAGGAACTAGTGTTGAAAACAACCTGTTGCGTCGCCCAATGCACAGTGCTGGTTTAAACATGAGTACACAGATTTCTTCAAAGGTTTCCTCATCTTTAATTTACAAATGGGTTGGTTCTAGGAACGATAGTTATTACGACGGCTTCCTGAATCAAAGTGTAAATGCGCAACTTTCAGCCTATAATTTGTTAGACCTCTATATCCAATACCAGCCAACATCAAAACTGAATTTGTTTGCCGATGTAAAGAATCTGCTGAATGTAGATTATGTTGATTTTGCGGGTTATACAACAAAACGAATCAATTTCAACTTGGGCCTGAAGGTCGATTTTAAGTAATGATTGATAGTAAAAGAAAAAGCCTCTTTCGGTTAGAAAGAGGCTTTTTTATGTGTATGTATTTTGAGATATTATTTTGCTAGGCTAGGAAAGCGCTGGCTAAGTAAACCAAAGGCGCCAAAAAGCAAGGTTCCGTAAATCACATCACCAATCAACATATTCTTCAAGAAAGGTAGTCCGGCAATGTAAGATGCCAAAACCCCACTCAAATTGTGCGGATACAAACTTATAGGATAAAAGAAAGCAAAATTGGTAATCAGGAAGAAAGCCAAAGTTCCAACGATACCACTGGCAGCTAAGTTGGAGATTGTTTGTTTGTTTCTTACCCAGTAACCACAAAAAACCATCACTAAGAAAGCGCTGTACACTAAAATGTCAAAACCATTTCCGATGAAAAGATCAGAAATAGCCATAGCTGCGATTGGCATGATGAATGCCAGTCTCTTATCGGTGAACTGAGCACCTGCAAAAATCGCCAGTGCGCCTACAGCTGTAAAATTCCAGATATGTGGTATAAAAAGGGGTAGGGCACGTGTAGCTGCTGCAGCTAAAACCATAAGGCTTAAAACCCAAAAACGAGGTGTAGTTAAACTATTCATTGTGTTTCAAAAATAAGATTTTTTTTGATCGGGCAAAATTTTAATTCCTTTTAGGCTCATTTAGGCTAGATTTCATGTCTGGCATAGCTTGCCTTGAAGTCTTGATCCATGGCATCAAAACGGGTTATGGCCTTTGCAATAAACTCTTCATCCAGTAATTGGAAAACTCCATTTACACCATCAGTTACATCCATTTCGCTTACTTTATAGGTTAGTTCGTAGGCACCACGCTCCAATTTGATTATAAACTTTTGGTTCATAGAGAATATGGTGATTTTACAGTTTGGATGTGGTAATTCGGCAATAGCTCTCATGTGTACTTAATTTTCATGAAGTATGTTCAGTTTGGCAAGAGGATTCTGTCCTTGAATGCGTCCAATGGTTTTTATTAACCTAAATCGGGCAAAAAGTTCCTCGCTGTACCAATTTTCTTTACGTGTTTTTCTAATTACTTCGCTATGTTCTACAGAGCGGTAGGCGAATGCTTTTACATCATCCAGGCTATTCCAAATAGAGAAAGTAGCTTGCAAAACAAATGGTGATTCTCCAATTCCAACAGAATAAATATAGCCGGGCGCCTGGGCCATAATTTGACTTACTGCCGGTACATTTCTCCAGAACGATCTCAACTTAGTAAATCGAATGCTCGCACGGGTCAACACCGCAACGGGTTCGGTAAAGCCTTCATCTTGTTTCGGATTGCCAAATGGCTCTTTACCGGCCCATTTTCCATGACTGCTCAAAGGTTCTGCAAGAACAGTCCATTGTTCACGAGCAAACCATTTCCACCATTTACTTATCAGGCTATCGGAATAAAATGAATTGAAGTCAGCTTCCGAATCCCAAACCGCCAATAAGCCCCATTGTTGCCAATCCGGATTTAAGTCGAACGTGCCATTTTTGCCACAGCCCATTAGTTTCCAAAACTTAATTTTAGGATTAAAAAATAGGGGAATACGGTGTAAAGCCATGGCTAAAAGTGCCATAGGCATTCCCCATTTCGAATACCTGATCAGCGTTAGTGAAACTAGCATGAGTTGAATTAGGATCCAAAAATACTCATGAGGGTTTATTTCAGGCTAAAATTCTTTCCACAATAGCAGAATTAAGTCACAATTAAGAGATAAATCTGCAGAATTGCCGGAGCTTGTTATTTTTGTGAACAATGGCCGAAGATTTAAAAATTATTCAAGCAGACAAGGCAAGTCAATACCAGTCCTTGATACCGCAGATTGCAGCCTTACTTTCAGGTGAAACCGATTTGATTGCCAATCTGGCAAATATTGCCGCAGCACTTAAAGAGCAATTTGGCTTTTTTTGGGTCGGTTTTTATTGGGTTAGGGGCGATGAATTGGTTTTAGGCCCCTTCCAAGGCCCCGTTGCCTGTACCCGAATTGCCAAAGCCAAAGGAGTATGCGGACAAGCCTGGGCACAAGCCAAAACACTCATTGTGCCCGATGTAGATGAATTTCCGGGTCACATTGCGTGTAGTTCTTTGTCTAAATCAGAAATTGTGATACCTGTTTATACGAATGGGGTTGTTATTGGGGTTTTAGATGTGGATAGTGAATTACTCAACCACTTTGATGAGATCGATGCCAAATACCTCGAAGAGATAGTGGCTTTAATTCCTGTCGGATAAATTTATTACAGGTTTAAAAATTAGAAAAATGATTAGAAAAACACTTTTTACCCTCAGTTTAATCGGCCTTTTTGCCATAAACGTAAAAGCACAAGTTGCAGATTCATTGAAAACTCCAATTAAGACGCAAGCCGATTCTGCAAGCTATGCCATGGGAACAGCCATTGCACAAGATCTCAAATCGCGGATGGTTACCGATTTGAACTTCGATTTGTTTGTGCAGGCCATGCAAGATGTATTTAAAGGTAAAAACTCGGCTCTGGATTTGATGCAGGGACAAAAAGCCATTATGGCTTATTTTGCTGCCATGAAGGCTAAAGCTTCAGAGCCCTTAATTGCCGAAGCCAAGCGTTTTTTGGATGAGAATAAAAAGAAAAAAGGTGTAATTACAACTGCATCCGGTTTGCAGTATGAGGTTATAAAAGCCGTAAAAGGTGCAGCTCAGCCAAAAGCTACCGACGATGTAACTGTTCACTACCGAGGTACATTAACCAATGGAAAACAGTTTGATAGCTCCTACGACCGTAAAGAACCACTCAAAATAACTCTAAACAAAGTGATCAAGGGTTGGACTGAAGGTGTCCAATTGATGACACTGGGTTCAACCTACCGTTTCTACATTCCTTATCAGTTAGGCTATGGAGAAAACGGTGCTGGTCAAGACATTCCGCCGTACAGCGTACTGATTTTTGATATAGAATTGATTAAAATAGGTAATGAATAGCATGAATTTCGATACCAGCCTTGCATTTGCCAGAGCATTAGATGCACAAGATGCCTTAAAATCTTTTCGCAGTAGATTTTTTATTCCCAAGCATCAGGGGGAAGAGATTGTGTATTTGTGCGGTAATTCTTTGGGTTTGCAGCCTAAGCAGGCTAAAGATTTCCTGCAACAGCAATTGAACCAATGGGAAAACTTGGCCGTAGAGGGCTGGTTTGAGGGAGATACACCTTGGATGACTTACCACAAGGAATTACAAAGCTTACTGGCGCCCATTGTTGGTGCAAAGCCTGAAGAAGTTATACCGATGAACAACCTAACGGTAAATCTGCACCTGATGATGGTCAGTTTTTATCGCCCACTGGGAAAAAGAATTAAAGTATTGATGGAAGGTGGAGCTTTTCCGTCTGATCAATATGCCGTTGAAAGTCATTTGCGCTTTCATGGAATCGATCCGGATAAAGCAATTATCGAGATTTTCCCGCGTGAAGGAGAGGAAACATTGCGAACTGAAGATATCGTAAAAATCATCAAAGATCAGGGTGATGAATTGGCTTTGATTTTATTTGGCGGTATTAATTACTATACCGGACAGTTATTTGATCTTAATACCATAACAAAAGTAGGACATGAAGTTGGCGCCTACGTTGGTTTTGACCTAGCGCATGCTGCCGGAAACGTAGTGCTTAATTTACACGATGATAATGTAGATTTTGCCTGTTGGTGTTCTTACAAATACATGAATAGTAGTCCGGGAGGAATTAGCGGTGTATTTATTCATGAAAAGCATTTCAACGATGCCAGTTTAAATCGTTTTGCCGGTTGGTGGGGATATCAGGAAGCCACCCGTTTTCAAATGACCAAAGGTTTTGTGCCCGAGAAGGGTGCGGAGGGTTGGCAGTTGAGTTGCAGTCCGGTAATGATGATGGCTTTGCACAAAGCTTCCTTAAAATTGTTTGAAGAAGCGGGTGGAATTGCGGTTTTGCGTGCCAAAAGTGAAAAGCTTACGGCTTATTTAGAAAGCTGGATTACTCAGGTAAATGAAGAACTTGGAGAGCAGCTCTTTCGGATCATAACTCCTTCGGATTCAGCTTCGCGTGGGTGTCAATTGTCTTTAATTGCCAAACGAAACGGGAAGCAAATTTTTGACGAATTGGTTAAAGGTCGTATTGTAGGCGATTGGCGTGAGCCAAATGTGATTCGAATCAGTCCAGTGCCTTTGTACAATTCTTTTGAAGATGTATTCCGTTTCGGAACGGAACTTGCAGATAGTTGTCGTAAACTCAAATGATCAACATCATGATGAATAAAATCCGAACTTGGTCAATACTCAATGCCGGTGCTTTTCTAGTGGCTTTTGTGGTGGCTAATCTCAGTCAATGGGGCATTATGGGATTAAAAAATACCATGGCGACCGTTTCAGCTAAATACGAAAGCGTTTTTACACCTGCGGGTATCACTTTTGCGATTTGGGGCATCATTTACATCTCTCTTTTTGGGTTTTGCATTTACCATATTTTTCAGGCATACACCCAACATGCTGATCAACGAGTAAATCAAGATGTTAAAAAAATAGGCTGGTTGTTCGTAATCAATAACCTGGCAACTACCGCCTGGGTATTTGCCTGGCTTAGCGAATATCTGTTTCTCTCAACTGTATTGATTTTTATACAATTGATCAGTTTGTTGGTAATTCACATTCGTTTAGATCTGTATAATCCTAGAAGGGCTCTGTTCGGTAAAATTTTTAGTCAATTTCCATTAAGTATTTACTTTGCGTGGATCTGCATTGCTACAATAGCCAATACCAGTGCATACTTAGTTTCCATTCATTGGGATGGTTGGGGAATTGAAGCTCATTACTGGGCGATTGTGATGATTGGCATAGCTGCATTGCTTACTTTATTCATGAATTTTGTTAGGAAGAACGTAGCTTTCTCACTCGTGGTACTTTGGGCACTTTATGGCATCATTCTTAAACGTCATGAAGCCGGAACAGAGGCAGATCAACAAGTGATTTTGGCTGCATGGTCGGCCCTCACGCTGATTGCGATTTCAGCAGGTGTACAATTCCTGAAAAATACCACACTTTCCAAGCCGAAACTCCATTAATACCTTTTAGATACGTGTTTTACATTGCTTACGATCCCATTTATGCGCATCCTTTGCCAGAAGGGCATCGTTTCCCGATGTTGAAATACGAATTGATACCTGAGCAATTGCTTCATGAAGGTTTGATCGGTGAAGAGAATTTGCATTCGCCTGCCATTTTGGAAGATGAAGTGGCGCTCTGGACACATGAACACGATTATTACCATCGACTTAAAAGCCTAAGCTTGACTCCTCAGGAAGTACGCCGAATAGGCTTTCCATTATCTCAGCAATTGGTTGAACGCGAACTCAGAATTGCTCAAGGAACCATTGATGGCTGTATGCACGCCCTAGATTACGGACTAGCTTTTAATGTAGCCGGAGGTACGCATCACGCCGGTACTAATTGGGGTGAAGGTTTCTGTATGCTGAACGATCAGGCCATTGCTGCGAATTATTTACTAAAAAAAGGGTATACTCAAAAAATTCTTATGATTGATCTTGATGTTCATCAGGGAAATGGTACTGCTCAGATTTTCGCACAAGAGCCCAATGTATTTACGTGCTCTATACATGGAGAAAAGAATTTCCCCTTTAGAAAAGAACAGTCCGATTTAGATATTGGTCTGGAAGATGGAGTAGGGGATGAAGAATATTTGATAACTATTAGTCATCATCTCAGTTTAATTTTTGAGCACTTTTGCCCAGATTTTGTGTTCTATTTATCCGGGGTAGATATTTTGGACACAGACAAATTAGGCAAACTAGCTGTTTCTAAACAAGCTTGTAAGCAAAGAGACCGAATAGTCTTCGAATACTGCAAAAATAAAGGGATACCGGTTCAGGTGAGCATGGGAGGAGGGTATTCTCCTCAAATTAAAGATATTGTAGAGGCCCATTGCAACACCTTTCGGGTTGCAATGGAACTGTATTCTTAAGCAAACTTAGGCGCTACGACTAAATCTTTGCTTCCAGGTGTGTATGTGTAAAAACCGCTACCGCTTTTAACTCCTTTTTCACCAGCGGTTACCATATTTACCAATAAAGGGCAAGGCGCATATTTTGGATTCCCGAATCCTTGGTGCAGCACTTCCAATATCGCCAAACAAACGTCTAAGCCAATAAAATCAGCTAGTTGTAATGGACCCATGGGATGAGCCATTCCTAATTTCATCACGGTATCAATCTCATGAACTCCGGCTACACCTTCATATAAAGTATAGATCGCTTCATTGATCATGGGCATCAGGATACGGTTGGCTACAAATCCAGGGTAATCGTTAACTTCAACCGGGATTTTATTAAGTTTTTGAGCTAAATCCATGATGCTGGCCGTTACGGCATCGCTCGTAGCATAACCTCTAATTACTTCAACCAGTTTCATAACCGGAACCGGATTCATGAAGTGCATGCCAATTACTTGACTTGGACGTTTGGTTACCGAAGCTATTTTGGTAATAGAAATAGAAGAAGTGTTGGATGCAAGAATGGTTTCTGGCTTACACAGTTGATCCAGATCCCGAAATATATTCAGTTTCAGATCTATGTTTTCGGTAGCAGCTTCTATTACTAAATCGACATTTTGTACACCTTCTTGTAGCTTAGTGAAGCTTTTGATATTGCTCAGAGTTTCGTTTTTCTGAGCATCAGTCAGCGTGCCTTTGGCAACCTGTCTGTCTAGGTTTTTAGAAATTGTTTGAATACCACGTTCTAATGCTGCCTCAGAGACATCGATTAGATTTACTGAATAGCCAAATTGTGCGAAAGTGTGGGCAATGCCATTACCCATTGTGCCCGACCCAATAACTGCAATATTTTTCATGAGATGAAATCAGAATAATTTGTTGCCAAATATACTGAATTTAGAACCTTTTCGAAGCGATTTTGTTCCCCTTAATTCTTCAACCCACTTATCGATTTTTGCATTTGAGCAACCATTTGAGTCAGGCTTTCTAAGCTTGGTTCCGGGCTTGGTTGTGGAAACTCTGAGCTGATGTAAGCCTTAGCTTTCCATATTTCTAGGATGTCTTCAACCGGTATAGTATACGGTTCGTAAACCGGATTGTCTGATATGAGTTTTATGGTTTTTGCATCTTTAAATCGATTGCCAGCACGCTTATACACCACACCGTCATTCAGACTGATAAAAACATAAGTTTCTCCTGGTTTAACATCATTCCAATTCTCTACATATTCGCCAATTACAATCGTTCCGGTAGGTAGGGGAAGCATAGAATCACCCTTGATCTCAAAAGCACGGTAGGTGCCCTGATTAAAGAATGGCAAATTGAATTTAGGGAGCTCGCCAATAAATTCAGGATCGGCATAGCCATTTAAATAACCAGCACTGGCTTTTATGGGAACAAAGTCGATACGTTCATTCTCATCCTTATCTACCGAAATACTCAATATACGGATATTGCTACCATCACTTTTCGGTTTAGGTTTCCATTGGTCATTTATTTTTTCATTGACCAATTCATCCATGGAAAGCTCATAAAATTCGGCGAATTTCTTGAGGAGTTCGTATTTAGGTTCCGCCCGATCTTCTTCGTATGCACCCACCAGAGAGCGTTTAATATCCATTAAATCAGCAAATTGTTGCTGGGTTAAGCCTTTCTTCTTTCTTAGGTATTTTAAATTTTCTGAGATCCGAGCCATTTTAAAAAATATTTTGCGATTACTAAAATTGTTAGTATTATTGTGCCAACAAATTTAGTAAATAATTCTTGAACTAACAAAATATACTAATCTGTTTAGTTCAGGATACCAAATAGGAAGGTCATGAAAAAGTATGTATTTATTATTACAGATAGAAACCGGACGAACTTACACGTTGGAATTAGCAGTGATTTAGTAAAGACTATTGATTTTTACAATCAGATGCCTTGCTTATTTTTTGATCCGGGGCAACAGCTTAACCGCTTGGTCTATTTTGAGGTGTTTACTAGCGATCAAGCAGCTAACGCTCGGTTTGCGCTTATCAATCAGTTTACTAAGATGCAGAAAGAACGTCTTATCAGGTCTGCAAATGCAGATTGGCTTGATTTAAGTCCGGCAATTCGTGCTGAGCAACTCTATCTTTTGCAATTGAATAGTGCTTCCTTTTATCAGGTTGCTTAATCATCGTTATCGGCATATAAAAAAAGCGGCATTAGCCGCTTTTTTTGTGCCTAGGTAGTCTTACCAACCTGGAGCGAAGGTGAGTCCGAACACACCTCCATTGATATTTTTACGTTGGAAAGGAATGGCGTAATACGGTTCAATAACGAAATAGCCGAACACATTCACCCGTAATGAAAGTCCCATACTCATGGCCGGAATACGGCTATACACTTCAGTAACCGGTTGATTTTGCTGGACAATGCTGCCCACTAACTTAGGTCTAGAACTGAAGCTAACCTCATCGCCACGGTTATAAGCCACCCCGATATCAAAAAATGCGTTTAGGTCGCTAAATAAGAATTTTGATTCAATAGCCGTTAATTTTTTAGGGCCGGTAAATGGTAAACGAACTTCAAAATTAGCTACAGCAATTTTACTTCCAACCAATTGATCAATAGAGAATTCACCATTCGCTGAGCTGATATCGCCTTTGGTGTAGAACGAATTGTATTCATAACCTCGAATAAATACTGGGTTACCGATGAATTGCTGTGCAAAGAATTGATTTTCATCTCCTCCCAATGCCATGCTCGATAAAAATCTACCTGCAAGTGTGATTTTCTTTAATCTGAGGTATTTTCTCAGATCAACGGTAGCCATCGAGAGGTTGAAATCTCCCATTAAGGTATTGATACCAATACGGTAGCGATAACCATTCAGCGGTGCAGTTAAACCGAAATTGGAGTTATCGCCAACTAAGGCAGCATCAAAGCCGAAAATCCTGAAATTCTGAAAATTGATACCATAAGTATTGTTGTAAAACTGGTTTGCTTCGGCCAATGAAACTTTCTTGCGGTCTGAACCAATAAAATAGGTAGGGATACCATTTATTTGATCGTAATATTGGCTAAATCGATCTATGCGGTAGGAATAGCTTGCTGCTGAGGTACCCAATTCAAAGCGACTAACCTTTGAAAATGGATAAGAGCCAAATAATTGTACGCGGTCTTCGAAGGTTCTAATTACATCGTAGCTGGATCGATAAACGGTAACCGGACCCTGGCTGGTTTGTAAGTCTTCGTAACCATCGGATAAGTAAGCACTCATAAACGGAATATGAGAAACACCTGCACCCCAATTCACCCGACTTTGCTGATTAATATAAGCCACTTGAGCACCGAAATCGTAAATTTCTCCATTAATGGATGCTGCAGTGTAGATTTGATTTCTTCCCAAAATATCAGAAAAAATACCTTGTACACCACTTGCCAATCCTGCTCCAAAACGACCCACGCTGGCACCCACACCATTTCCGGCAAGGTAATCGAGTTTAAATTTTGAACGGAATGGAATTGGTTTGATGGTCGCATCTGGAATTTCCTCGAAGCGTTCAAAGTTTTTGAGGTTGCTATTGATGACGTCTACACCGGCAGATCGTGGGGGAGGCAAGGTTGCAGCCGCAAAATCCAATTTGTTCGGATCTACTTTGATTGGTGTAAAATCTGTGGATTTAGCGTTGTAAACCTGGTATTTTTGAGCACGATAGTAGTTGTAAACCACATCATCATTTTTAGAAACACTGAGTGCTGGTGCAAACTCGGTAATACCGCTAATTCCGGTAAAATAATCGGTAAGTTGCTCAACAGTACCCTCACTAAAATTGTAGCGATATAGGTTTCGGAAACCATCGCGGTTAGATAGGAAGTAAAGCTGTTGATCATTTCCAGAGAACTGTGGATTTAAGTTATTGGCTCCCGTAAATACATCAATAACCTGAATTTTGCGGTCTTTTAAATCAACTACCGTTAAATTGAACCCAATATCCACATTTGTATCTTGGTCTTTCAACGTTTTCCTGTCGGAGCTGAAAGCTACTTTTTGGCCATTGTTAGAGAAGGCCGGTTGGTAGTCTGAATAGGCATCATTGGTGAGTTGAGTCAATTTTTTAGATTGTAGATTGAACAGGTAGATATCACTTTGACCTTCTTTTAAACCCGAAAAAGCTACACTTGAGCCATCCGGCGACCAAGCGATATTGCTGAACTCCTCCACATCGCCCATGGATTCGGTTTGAAGGGTTCTGCCGGTTTGAGTGTCCACCACAAATAGTTTATTACGACCTTCTGCAAAGGCACTAAAGGCGAATCGTTTACTATCCGGCGACCATGCACCTGCCGATTCGATAAAATTGAATTCGTCGATGTGCGAATTCCTTGTTTTACTAGTCAGTTTTCGAATAATGGCACCGGTTTTAGCATCCGCTAAGAATAAATCAATACTAAAGAGTTCTTTTTCAGATAAAAAAGCCACGTATTTCCCATCGGGTGATAGGGAAGGAGCCACATTCATTTCTCCGGCATTTTTATCGTCCAATATACGTTTGCCAATTGGTGTTTGAGTGGTGTCTTTCAGAAAGGGTTTATAAGCGGTTTCAATACTGTTTCTCCATAAACTCGACAAAGTTCTGTCTGAATAACCAAAAACAGCCTGAATGGCACGTTCGTAGCCAAATCTGGAGGATGCCTTAAACAAAGGAACAATTACCGTATCTCCATAGGTCGAACCAATAAATGACCAAAAAGCCTGTCCGTAACGATAAGGAAAATACCTGTTGCTGGTAGTTAGGTCTTTTAAGGTGGGGATGTCTTTATTCAGATACGCATCACGCATCCACATGGATGTAAATGCATCAACCTTGCCAACCGACAAGTATTCGGCCATACCTTCAACCATCCAAAGCGGTAAATTACCCATGTTTTCCAAATTGGTGGTATCACCTTCCAGAATGGTATGGTATTGAAAAGCGTGAACCATCTCATGGCCCAGTACGTGTCGGGTTTGGTGGTTAAGCTGCGTAATAGGCATCACTACCCGGTTTTTAAAGGCTTCGGTAACACCACCTGTTCCTACGCCGATATCGCCATCAATGGCTGTGGTTTGTTGAAATTCGGGGGCATTATTGTACAGAATGAGTGGATTTTTACGACTAAACGTATCTCTAAACACTTGTTGATGAAGGGCATACCAGGTTTCACTTTCCTTAGCGAATTTTTTTACCAAGCTGTCGTTCTTGAGGTAGTAATATAGCTCGAAGTGCGGGGTTTGGTAAACCTTAAACTTTAAATTTTTATAGCGCACTTTGTTCTGGCCAAAATACTGAGCCTGTGCAAAATTCGGTGTTAAGCCTAGCAATAGGCCGCTTAACAAGCTATAAATCAAAAATCGTTTCACAGTATGAAAATTAGGGTATGCGGATCAATTCAAAAGCAATGTATCTAAGTTAGTAATAAAACCACTTAGCATAAAGTATTGCCTTCAATAAAGTTATAACGCAATTGTTATACCAGTTATGCTTCGTTATCCTTTTTTGGTGGTTTAACGTTTTCTGGTTTAGAATTTGACTTCGGATCAGGTAAGACTTTAGTTTCTGCCGGTTTAAGTCCTTCAGTGTCATTTACCGGCTCTGTGCCTTCTTCCGGAACAATCAGGGTGCTGTCAATTAAGGAGCTGTCAACCGCTGTGGTATCACTCAAAATACGGGGAGATTCACATTGATAGGCTCTGGAAATTTTTACACCAGGCTTGGGGAATGGACCTGGAGTAATACCCGTACTTGGATCGTTCAACACCTTCTCCATAAATTTGCCATAAATAGGTAAGGCCGTTCTTGAACCTTCACCCGTTTCAGAAGTTTTGAAATGGATGCTTCGGTCGTCACATCCCACCCATACTCCGGTTACTAAATCTTTTGAAATGCCCATATACCAGCCATCTACATAATCAGATGAGGTTCCGGTTTTACCACCAATCTGATTGCCTTTATCCCATAAATCCCATTCCCATAAGGCCTGCGAAGTACCTCCTGGTTCTTCCATACCACCTCTAAACATATACAGCATTAACCAAGCAATTTCTTCGGTAATTGCACGCTCTTGTTTGGCTGTGAATTTAGCGATTGTGTTACCGTCGTTGTCTTCAATACGCTGTACCAGTATGGGTTCCGTTTTTACACCTTTATTTAGAAAAGTGCCATAAGCCCGTACCATCTCAAAAACCGATACATCATTTGCTCCCAGACTCACAGAAGGAACCGATTCTAGCGGACTTTCAATGCCACAATTGTGTGCAGATTTTACCACATTATCCCAACCTACTTTTTCGGTGATTTGGGCGGTTATGGAATTGACCGATTTTCCCATGGCCCAACGCAGCGACATCTCACGTCCTGAAAATTCATAATCGGCATTTTTAGGCTCCCAAGTTTCCGTTTTTCCATTCTCCTGATAAACAATTTTGACGGGTTTATCGATGTATTTGTCGCAAGGGTTCATGCCTTGTTCTAAGGCAGTTAGGTAAGCAAAAGGTTTAAATGTAGAACCAGCCTGACGTTTTGCCTGATCTACGTGGTCGTATTTGAAATACTGGTGATTGATGCCTCCAACCCACACTTTGATGTGGCCGTTGAATGGATCGAGTGTCATCATACCGGTATTTAAGAATTTGGCATAGTATTTTATGGAATCCATTGTGCTATATTCCACTTCTTTGTCGCCTTCCCAACTAAATACCTTCATCTTTTTGGGCTTATTCAAGTAATGGTTAATGGAATCCTGATTATTGTTGTATTTATTCTTCAGGAAATCGTAATAGGGTAAACGCTGGGCTGCTTTTTGTGGAAAATCAATGATTTCGTTACCATCTTTATCTCTCCAAGGGTTTTCGTCACCCCAAACATTCTGAAAGCGTCTTTGCAAGGTTTTCATCTGGCTCTCTACCGCTTCTTCCGCATACTGTTGCAGTTTAGAATCGATGGTAGTGTAAATTTTCAAGCCATCTTCGTACAAATCGTAATCGTTCTCTTCGCACCATTCCTTCAAATAACGGTCAACCGCTCCTCTGATGTACGAATCGCCTTCAACGCCTTCTTGTAACTCCGAAACCTTAAGCGTGAGCGGACGATTGCTGTACTTTTTAAATTCTTTTTCGCCTAAAAATTCATATTTCAGCATTTGAGAAAGTACTACATTGCGTCTTTCCAGGCATTTTTCAGGATTTTTTAGCGGATTATACGTACTCGTTGCCTTAAGCATACCAACCAGCATAGCTGCTTCTTCCACCTTTAACTTGGAAGGATCTTTACTGAAATACCGTTTCGAAGCGATTTTAATTCCATAGGCGTTGTTGCCAAAAGGAACGGTATTTAGATAGAGCGTAATGATTTCTTCTTTACTGTGGTAAGTCTCTAGTTTCAGGGCCGAAATCCACTCTTTGAGTTTGTAAATCGCTGTTCTGAGTACAGGAACGTATTTAATTAAGCCCTGCGATTTATTACGGCGGGTACTGTACAAGTTTTTAGCCAATTGCTGGGTAATGGTGCTGGCTCCACGTTTATCGCCACTGGCTGTAGAAATGGTACTGGAAACCAATGAACGAAGATCGATACCGCTATGATCGTAAAAGCGTACATCTTCGGTAGCTACTAAGGCATCAATAACGCTGGGTGCAATTTCTTTATAATCTACAGGAATACGATTTTCACGGTAATAACGCCCCAGTAATTTGCCATCAGCACTGTAGACTTCAGAAACCAGTTGGAGGTTGGGTGTTTTAATGTCTTTAATGGTTGGCGATGTCCCGAAAAGCCATAGAAAATTTAACTCTAAGGCACAGAAAAAGAGCACAATAAAATAAAGTGAGATGAGGATATATCGTGTTCTCTTGTTCTTTATTTCTTTAAACATAGTAGGCTTTCAGGGTACTTAAATCAGTCAAATTAAATCAGCATCCAAATTTGCATTATTTAATGCTTATTTCATCTATAAAAATAATGGCCTTACCGCCTTCACCATAACCGGCATGCCAGGAGGGCAAGTCGCCGTAGTTTTGTGCATTTATTTTGAGGTAACGCACAGTATCGTTGAGACTAATTCCAAAGTCTTTGATTTGAACCCGATAATCATCTGCAGGCAGGTCATTGTTTATTCTTCCAAGTTTCCGATAGTTAATCCCATCGCTAGAGCCCCAAATATCTATTCCGGTAGGGAAGATGATCCAGGAACGCGTATCCTGCATAAATCCTAAAGACACCTGATTTACTTTTTTTTCTTTAAGTAGATCAATGATGACTTCAAAATTTGTGTTTTGATACCCTTGCCAGAAATTTCCCAAGCGAAAATTGTCTTTCCCACGTATCCCATCTATTAAGCCTTCATCTCCACCGCCAGTATACGATTGCATATAACGGTATTTCAATTGAACTTTCTTATCACTCACTTTTTGATAGAATTGGGCACTTACAGGGAAGCTAGATTTCCCATTTAAATAGGAGATTGCTTTAATCGTCGTACTTTGCTTTAATACAATTGGTTCTCGATATAGATTACTTTGCAGATTGGGTTCAGTTCCATCCAGAGTGTAATAAATACTAGCTTGGCTTAACGGACTTATCAGTTTCACCTCATTCTGATCTGAAAAACCGATTGAAGATGCCTCAATAATCAAATTCGGCAAAATCCATTCGTCCGTAATGCTCGAATTGGGTTTTTCTAAATCCTGCATGAACGTTTCGGCTGGTAATTTACCGGTGATAAATTCCAATTTTCCTCCATTTTCAATATCCTTGAACGAGATAAACGATTTTTTATACGCCGAATTGTTTAAACGGATGTCTTGCAAATGGATATTTTGTTCGCTGTATTCAGGGGCCTCAATTACAAAAGACTTGCCATTCTCCAGTTTGATGCTGGCTTTTTTGAACCATGGGGTGCCAAATACGTATTCGTTGTTTGCCGGATTTACCGGATACCATCCTAGGGCACTCATCACCAGCCATGCCGACATCTGCCCGCAATCTTCATTGCCCGATAAACCATCAGGTGCATTGTGGTATTGCTCTGAACGTATTCGGTGAATGTAGGCTGCGGTTTTAGAGGGATGATTGGTGAAATTGTAGAGGTAAGCCATGTGGTGACTCGGCTCATTTCCATGCGCATATTGGCCAATTAAGCCGGTAATATCTACCTGACCACGGCCAGATAAGCCTTCGGTAGTGGTAAACAACTCGTCCAATTTGTTTTCAAAACCAGCTGTACCACCCAAGGCCTTACTCAAACCTACAATATCCTGAGGAACATAAAAACTGTATTGCCAGCTATTCGCTTCTGTGTAATTATTGTTTACTTCCGTTGGGTTAAATGGCTTCCACCAGCCGCCATTGGTACGTGCCCGCATAAAGCCTGTAGCCGGATCGAAGACATTTTTCCAATACTGCGCTCTACGGATAAATGTTTGATAATCTTCAGTTTTACCTAAAGCTTTGGCGAACTGAGCTATACACCAATCGTCATACGCATATTCCAGCGTTTTAGAAACAGATTCGTGTTCATCATCGGCCAATACCAAGCCATTTTTACGGTAAGAATCCAGTCCGAATTGATTTCGGTTGACAGCAGATTTCATCGCCTGGAAAGCCAGTTCGTAATCAAATGGAATACCTTTCTGGTAAGCATCCCAAATTACCGGAATGGAATGATTGCCAATCATACAGAAGGTTTCATTTCCTGCCAATTCCCAAACCGGTAACAAGCCGCCATTTTGGTATTGATGTAGAAAGGTATTGACAAAATCTTGACTACGTTTCCGGTCAATCAGGTTCAGTAAGGGATGTTCTGCCCGGTAGGTATCCCATAAAGAGAAAACGGTGTAGTTGTCAAATCCTTCGGCTTTATGAATCTTTTTATCCGTCCCGAAGTACTGCCCATCCACATCCATAAATAAATTCGGACTGGAAAAGGCATGATAAAGAGCCGTGTAAAATATGCTGAGTTTATTTTTATCGACACTTTCTACCACAATTTTCTGCAATTCCTTATTCCAGGCTTTTTTGGCAGATGTTAAGGTTTTCTGAAAATCGAAATCGGGTAATTCAGCATCCAGATTTTTAAGCGCACCCTCAGCGCTAACGGCAGATATGCCCACTTTGGCTAGCACTTTGCCCGGATTGTCAAATTGGATGTACATTTTCACATTCTTTCCGGCACCTTTTTTTAGTCCATCTTGAATTATATCGTTCAGTGCAATGCCATATCGTTTAAAAGGCTTATTGAACTTCGCATGAAAATAAATGGGCTGATCAGTAGCCCAAGCGTTAGATCGTCTGAATCCTCTGATTTCACGATCATTTACAACCTCGATCCACGATTCCAAAACCTCATCGCGGTGTTGTAAATCAATAATGATATTGGCCTCCGCTGTAGCGGGATACTCGTATTGATGCAAACCAGCTCTTAAGGTACTCGTTAGGCTAACTTTAATCCGATACTTATCCAGTACGGTTTGGTAAAATCCGGCAGATGCCTTTTCGTTTTTCTTTTGAAAAGAAGAGGAGTATTCATTGTTTTTAAATTGCGGTTTCCCCGTGGTAGGCATAAATAAGATGTCGCCATAATCGGAAACTCCGGTACCGCTTAAATGCGTATGTGAAAATCCGTAAACTACAGAATCAGAATAATGGTAACCCGAGCAACCATCCCATCCAGTAAGTCGGGTATCGGGGCTCAATTGTACCATCCCAAACGGTAAAATAGGACCTGGGTAGGTATGTCCGTGCCCGCCAGTGCCGATAAATGGGTTTACCCAGCGACTCAGGTCTGTTGATTTTTGAGCGAAAACAGTTCCTAAGTTGGTTAGGAAGAACAGGGCAACAAATATGCGTTTCATCAGTAGAGTAAGATTAAATATCTAGTTTAAAGGAGTCGGAGTCTTTCAAAAACGGAAAAATTCTACGCGATTTAGCAATTTCTTCCTTGCTAATGCTAAAGGTGTACAAATCTTCATCATTGGGCTTGTAGTAAACCACATTGCCGTTAGGGCCAATACACATGGATCCACCAGAATGAAAAACCTCGTTTCCATCATGCCCAACGCGGTTAACAGCAATTACGTACGATTGATTTTCAATGGCCCGAGCCGGAACCAAGGTGCGCCAGTGCAAGGCTCGCTTGTCTGGCCAGCTGGCAACTACCAAAAGAATATCGTAGGGATCAGTGGGGTCGTTTCGCAACCAAACCGGAAAGCGCAAATCGTAGCAGATGTTCAGGTTGATTTTCCAGCCATGTAGGTCAACGATTAGTTTCTTTTTACCCGGACTAAAATGTTTATCCTCATCGCCTAAGCCAAATAAATGGCGTTTATCGTAGTGTTCGTAGCTGCCATCTGGCCGCATCCAGATGAGCCGATTGTAACAATTACCGTCTTCACGTATAATTAAACTCCCCGTAACCACACAATCAAATTTTTTGGCTTGGTGCTGCATCCACTGCATGGTTGTTCTACCCATTTCTTCGGCCAATTCCGTAGTATTCATACTGAAGCCGGTATTGAACATTTCTGGCAATACGATCAAATCAGTCTTTTCCCGTATGGCCGAAAGTCGGAGAGCTAAATTCTGGAGGTTTTTTTCACAATTCTCCCAGAAGATATACGCCTGAAATGTGGTAATTTTTAACGATTCCATCTTTTATATACAGCTTAGCTTTTAGTATTTGTGGCTGTGTACCGACGCTTAATTACGATGTTCATTTCTAAAGATAACTAAAACTCATAAAAATAGCATTGGAACTAAAAAATACCTTAATTTTAAACGGTTAAAACCTAAAAAATGACCTTTAAAACAAAAGAAAGCCGACTACTGATCATTTTAGGCAGTTTTTTTATTGCCAATGCCATTCTGGCTGAATTTATTGGCGTTAAAATTTTCTCGGTAGAGGAATCGCTAGGGTTCAAGAAATTCGACATCAATTTATTGGGAGTGAAAGATTTGTCGTTCAATATGTCTGCAGGGGTGCTTACCTGGCCCTTGGTATTCATCATGACGGATATCATTAACGAGTATTTTGGTTTGAAACAAGTTCGGTTTTTATCGGTTTTAGCTTCCATATTAGTGGCTTTTGCATTTGTGGTTGTTGGTTTCGCAATTCAATTGGCACCTGCCGATTTCTGGATCAATCAAACCATTAAAGGGGAGGCCGTGAACATGGATTTGGCATTTACGGGGATCTTCGGTCAGGGCATGTGGATCATAGTGGGTTCCATTACAGCCTTTCTAATTGGTCAGATTGCCGATGTGGCTATTTTTCACAAGATTAAAGTGATTACCGGCGAACGAGCCCTTTGGTTAAGAGCAACCGGCTCAACCTTAGTTTCTCAGTTTATCGACAGTTTTGTGGTTATTTTCATTGCATTTTACCTCAATCCGCAATATAGCTGGACCTGGCAAATGGTGGCAGCCATCGGTTTGGTCAATTACACCTACAAGTTCTGTGTAGCGATACTGATGACCCCAATCCTGTATGTGGTACATGGCATCATCGATGGTTTCTTAGGTAAAGATCTGGCACATAAAATGCTGAAAGAGGCGGCTAAAAGCTAAACACTAGCCTCGCTTTCAGAGAATTCATTTTGCAAAGCTTCGGCAAGTTTGCGAATGTCTTTACTCAGCTTGTAGCTAAGCTGTAATTGCTCGTTTAGCAAATGTTCGTTCCAGTTTTCGGGTTCAACGACTTTGTAAGATGAAGGCAACTCTGGATAAATCCCGTTAAAAGCAGTTTCTGGGTTTTCTTCCAATAATTTGATGGCTTCGCCGATATTGAAAAGCGATTTCCGTACCCACTTGATGTGTAAGGGGTTAATTTCCTGTTCCTGTTCTTGTTGAGTAACACTTACCAAATTGGCAATGTAAGAGGACAACATGTGATTCATCACCGTAAACTTATTGATCGATTTCGGATTTCGCTGTTTACGTTTAGGCTCAGAAAGCATACGTTGAAAAGCGCTGCCCAAATTCGCCGTACTCACATACACTTCCTTTCGTACCAGTTTATAGTCTGTAATGCCAATTTTTTTGCCATGCAGACCTTCAGCCAGTTTGTATAAATAATGGTAATTGGCAATCAAGGCATCTCGCATGGCCAGTTTCACCTGTTTGTATTCCCAGTTGGGGAAAATGAAATAGCTCGCTAAAAAGGCAATGGACGAACCCAATAAGGTATCGATGATCCGCTGTTTGGCAATATCAATATTATTAGCCCCCAAAAAACTGAATAAGATGAGTAGGTAAGGGGTCATGAATAACACAGAGATCTTGTAATTCAGTCGCTGAAAACTATAAGAGCCAATCATAAAGATGAGCAGCAACACAAATCGAGCAGCCTCAGCTTTAACCAATAAAATGATGGCGACACCCAGCAAACCGCCAACAACTGTACCTATAATTCGCTCGTAATTTCGTTGCTTGGTCAAACTATAACTCGGCTTCATAATCACCACAATGGTGAGCATAATCCAATAGCTGTAATGCCCTAGCGGGAATAAATGCGAAACACCGTAGCCAATCAGCGAAACGATAGCAACCCGTAAGGCATGCCTGAAAATGGACGATTGGAAACTCAGGTTTTCCCTAAAAAGTTTCAGGTCAAAATCTTGATGAGAAATGAATTTAGGCAAGTCTTTTTCACTCCTAATCTCGGCTGTGCCCGAAAGCGCCACATTAAAATAGCTGTACACCTTTTCCATACGCCGGATAATGTTGCGCACATTGATCAAAATTTTCTTCAGCACCAAATTCGGCAGTTTATATTCCGTTTCCACCTCATCAATTCGGGCCTTTAATTGATTCAATTCCTTCAAAAAATCTTTCGATTGTACAGCTGTTTCACCAGCTACCAGTTGCGAAGCCAGATGATCCAACTCATCTGCAATGCTCATCAGGGTTTTATGAATGGATTTCAGCGCTTTGGTTTTGCCGTAACGCTCTCGCAACGATTTGTAGTCGTACAAAGTCGCGGTCGATTCTTCAAAAAGATCGATCATATCCACCAAGGCCAAAATTAACTTCCGGCCAAATTGATTCGGGTCTTTGATCATGCGATTCTGGAACAGCAATTCGCGAACCGTATCTTGTTTTTGATGAACAATGACTTGCTGGTCAATAAGCTTGCTGTAATTCGTAGAAAACGAAGTACGGTGATGGTAAAAAGCCGCCTTCAATCGAAGGTAAACGGCAATTTCTGCTATACATTCTCCCAAGGCCTGTTGGGCTAATCGGTAGGGGCGTAGTTGCACGATCGACAAACTAAACAGCATGTACCAAATGCCGCCACAAAGAATATAAAAGGCATTTTGCAAATCATGACCCAGACTCTCCCGCTGATCGAGGTGTAAAATCATAATCACCAATGCCGCTGTACCAATAGCCGAAGCCCGGTTGCCAAACACACTAAACATCGAGAAGAAAAAGCACAATACCACAATTTCCAGTGCCAGTAGAATAGGGGATGTGTTTAATAAACCAGTGATAATGGCGGTTAAAAAGATAAACAAGTTAGCATTCAACATGCCATTGCGTTTATGGCGTACCGGCCCCGGATTATCCACAACACTTACACAAAGTGCACCCAAAGAAATGGTAATACCCAAGGCAAACTCGCCAAGCTGAGCAAACAACAAGGCAGGCAGCACTATCCCGAAACTGATTTTTAAACCATCAGCAAAATAGTGGCTATACAAGAAGTTCTTTAGTTTTTGGGCACGAATCATAAAAGCACCTTCGGTACAAAATAAACATTATATCTAGCCCAGGCAAGTTTATTGGCCTCAGGGCCATAAAAAAAGCCTTCCGGTTGGGGAAGGCTTTTTAAAATAAATAGGATTACTTAAGCGATAACTTTCACATTTACGGCGTTCAGTCCTTTTCTACCTTGCTCTTCCTCATACTGAACGTGATCATTTTCACGAATTTGATCGATTAAACCTGAAGTGTGAACAAAAATCTCACTCTCTCCAGATGACGGGATGATAAATCCAAATCCCTTAGTTTCATTAAAAAACTTTACAGTTCCTTCTTTTTGCATTGTTATAAATATTAATTGATTTTCCGCAAGGTAGGTATAATAATCCGGATGGGGACTAATTAATAAAAATAAAACATGTAAACCAGTTCTGTGTTTGTTATTGTAATTCACCTTAAAAAATAATACACCTATGAAAAAAATGAGTTTATACCTAACACTGATCATGCTGTTGGGTGCTTTTTCCTTTTGCAACAGACAACGAAAAGATAGTGTAGACGTAGCCAAAGAGAGCAATGATCGAAAAGAAGTACTCAACGAAGATCAAGCAGATTTTGTAGTACAGGCAGCCAGTGGCGGTTTACTAGAAGTAGAGCTGGGTAAACTGGGTCAACAAATTGCACAACACAGCCGGGTAAAGAAATTTGCCAAAATGATGGTTGATGATCATGCAAAGATGAATGAAGAGTTGAAAGAATTGGCCACAAAAAAACAACTTACCCTGCCCGGAAGTTTGGGCGAAGAGCAACAACGTAAAGTAGACGATCTCCGGAAACAGAATCGTCAACGTTTTGATAGCCGTTACTTAGAAGTAATGGAAGAGGAGCACCAAGCCGACATTAAGAAATTCGAAGATGCTTCAGAAAATCATAAAGACGCCGATATACAATCTTTTGCAGCCAAACACTTACCGCTGTTACGAGCTCACCTCGACTCTGTTAAAATTATACGGGCAGCATTGAGAAAATAAGCATTTTTGCCTACATGAACTAAGCGAGTTAGATTTCCGACTCGCTTTTTTAGTTTTAGGATTATTAGGTTTCACGAATCCGTCTCAGCAAATCGTGCAATTCGTGAAAATTTACTGTTTTTTGTTTCGAAACTTAATTACTAGTTATCAGCACATTACCAAATCAATAATATGTGATAATAAGTGAATTTTTACTTTTTCACGCGATTTGTCATTGAAATGTCTAAGAAATTTAACTATTTTCGAACAGTTTTTGAGAATGTAAATATGCTTTTTGAAAAATGAGTATAACTCTGAGGTGTTACACTCAATAAGACAAAAATGCTCTTTGTTTATTCTTAAAAATACTATTAAATAGCTCATATCGGTCGATCACGACTGTGACTGAGAACGGCGAAGCCATGTACCAAATTTTGCCGATACACCCAATTTATACTTTTTAAGTATATTGCATTCACAACCAATTGAACGCCAAAATGACTGATTCCTGGTATGCTGTGTATACTCGCCCACGTTGGGAGAAGAAAGTAGCTGCGCTTTTGGCTAAAAAACAGATTGAACATTATTGTCCATTAAACAAAGTGCTCAAGCAATGGAGCGATCGGAAGAAACTAGTTGAGGAGCCCTTGTTCAGTTCTTACGTTTTTGTTCGCATTGCCGATGCTGACAAATGGAGAATCAAGGAAATAGATGGTATTTTAAATTACGTGTACTGGCTAGGTAAACCTGCCCAAATACCAAATCACGAAATTGAAACCATCAAACGATTTTTAAACGAGCATGAATCGGTTCAATTAAAACCGCTCAACTTGAAAGCTAACGACCAAGTCCGAATAGTATCCGGCCCGTTTATGAATCAGCAAGCAACTGTACAATCAGTTAAAGGAAAGCATGTTCAAGTCGAAATACCTTCGTTAAACATTGCCCTAACTGCTACGGTTCGATTGGCGGATATAGAACTAGTATAACTTATAATTGAATTTGAATAACATAAACATGAAATCAAAACAAGGCATCTTTACTCTGATACTAGCAACATTTTTACTGTTTTTTGTAGTAGAGTTAAAAGCCCAAATTCCGAATCCGCAGAATTTGAGCAATGTCAAGATCGATCAATTATCCGATGATCAATTACGTTCCTTTGTCAATCAATTTGGTTCATCTGGGATGTCTGAAGCCCAGCTAGAACAATTGGCGCTAAGTAGAGGGATGTCTGCCGATGAAGTGGCCAAATTAAAAATTAGGCTCAATTTACTGAATTCAAAGTCAACTGTTAAAACGTCACAAAATCAATCAAGTACAGCTCGTTCCATAGTTTCTCCAACTGAGAATAAAGAACTTGCAGAAACACAATCCAATACAAGTACGAATGTGTTTGGTGCCGAACTTTTTAGTATGAAAAACTTAAGTTTCGAACCAAATTTACGTATTGCAACTCCCGCTAATTATGTATTTGGTCCGGATGATGAGGTCAGAATTGACATTTCAGGTTACAGTGATGCCACATTTAAACTTACCGTATCACCTGAAGGTTTTATTCGGGTTGATAATGTTGGATTGATCCAGGTGAGTGGACTAACTGTAGAGCAAGCAAAAGCCCGTATAATAGCCAAGCTCGTAAAGTATTATCCTGCCATTGCCACCGGAGCTACACAAGTGACCATTGGTTTAGGCAACATTCGCAGCATAAAAGTTACTGTATTGGGTGAAGCACAAAAACCCGGATCCTATAGCTTACCCTCGTTGGCAACTGCATTTAATGCACTCTATGTGGCAGGTGGGCCATCCAAAAATGGATCACTCAGACGCATAGAGATTATACGCAACAATAAAATTATACGAATACTAGATGTATACGATTTTCTGATGCGTGGTGATCAGCAGCATAACATTCGTTTACAAGATCAAGACATCATCCGTATTCCTCCATATACCAATCGGGTAGAATTTTCTGGAGAAGTTAAACGTCAGGCCATTTTTGAAGTACTGCCAGGAGAGAACTTAACACAACTTTTGGATTTTGCTGGCGGATTTACAGAAAGTGCCTATACTACTCGTATAAAAGTAGTTCAGAATACAGATAAAGAACGTCGAATAGTAGATGTATTTGAGGCTGATTTCAAAACCTATAAGCCTAAACTGGGTGATAAATTTTTTGTAGAACCAATTTTAGATCGTTTCGAAAACCGAGTTTTTATTAAGGGAGCGGTATTTCGTCCAGGTGAGTATGCATTAACTCCTGGATTAACGCTATCTCAATTAATTAAACAGGCCGAAGGATTAAAAGAAGATGCTTTTAGTAGCAGAGCTTATTTAACCCGGCTAAAATCAGATAATACTTTCGAGTCTATTGCCTTTGATCTGGATAAAATACTAAATGGAGCCGCCAATGATATCCCACTTAAAAGGGAAGACCAAGTTCAGATTTCCTCAATTTTTGATTTACGCGACGCATACAAAGTGCAAATTGATGGCGCCGTACGTCAGCCTGGTGAATTTAGCTACGCCGAAAACATGGCATTGGAAGATGTGATCATTAAAGCCGGTGGATTTAGTGAATCTGGCAGTCCAAAACGCATTGAAGTAGCCCGCCGCGTAAAAAATGCAGATACCAACTCTTCCGCTACACAAACAGCAGAAGTTTTCCAGATTGACGTTGATCCACAGCTTCGCTTCAGCAAAACCCAATTTACCTTAAAACCATTCGACATCGTTTCGGTTCGGAATGCGCCCGGTTTTGAAGAACAGCGAAAAGTATTCCTTAAAGGCGAAGTCATCTATCCAGGAACCTATGTATTAACTCGTAAAGACGAACGCATTTCAGATCTGATTACACGAGCAGGCGGACTCACAACTGAAGCTTTTGTTAGTGGAGCGTCCTTAAAGCGTCCTGGAGCGAAAGCTAAATTAACTAAAACCAACAAAGATAAAGACGTAGAATTGTTGGCTGAGCAAGATAAGTCTAACCAATTGAAACGTTTACAGGCCAGTTTGAGCGATAGCACCCAAACGGCAAGCAATACCGAAGAAATTACTTCCAGTTCTGCCATAGGCATCCGTTTGGAAAGAATCTTAAACCGACCAGGTTCAAATATTGATTTATTGTTGCAAGAAGGAGATGTTATTACTGTGCCCCGTAAGCTGCAAACGGTTAAAGTTGCTGGTGAAGTTATGTCGCCCATAAGTATCGTTTACCGCTCGGGTAAAGGTCTGGGGCAATACCTTACAGAGGCCGGAGGCTTAACCGAGAAAGCCTTGGTAAAACGAACTTACGTGGTATATGCCAACGGTTCGGTAAGAGGTACCCGTTCGGTTTTTGGATTCAAATTTTATCCAGGCATCAAACCTGGTGCAGAAATTTTTGTGCCACAACGCCCGGAAAAGAAAAAGCTTTCTGCGCAAGAATTGTTGGGCATCACCTCAGGAATTGCCTCTCTGGGTGCCGTAATTCTGGGTATCATCAATCTAACCAATTAATATGACCATGACGGAACTTAATCAGTCTCCACAAGACGATGAAATTTCTTTAAAAGAACTGATCCATAAACTCTTAGAGACTTATCGGTATTTGATTTCGCGATGGAAATTTATTTTCATAGCAGGTATCCTTGGTGGAGTTTTGGGTTTAAGCTATGCCTTTTATAAGAAACCAATATACAAAGCGACATATAGTTTTGTTTTAGAAGATGAAAAATCGGGGGGCCTTGGAGGAGCTTTAAGTCTGGCTTCTCAATTCGGTTTAGATGTGGGTGGCTCAGGTGGTGGAGCTTTTGCAGGAGATAATTTATTGGAATTGATGAAATCCCGCAGCATGGTTCAGCAGGCATTGTTAAGTCCAATACAAGTAAAGGACAGAGAAGAGTCCCTTCTAAATTATTACATAGCCTTCAACAATTTACGTAAAGCTTGGTCCGATAAGCCCGAATTGGCCAAGCTGAGTTTTCCAATAAATGCAGATCCCGCTACCTTCAGTAGGGCTCAGGATAGTGTCTTGATGAAAATTCACGAAAACTTGACTAAAAATTTCTTGTCGGTTGCTAAAATTGATAAGAAACTCAGCATCATTAAGGTGGAGGTCAAATCAGAAAACGAAGTCTTTGCCAAAGCCTTTGCCGAAGCACTGGTGGCACAGGTATCCCGATTTTATGTAGAAACCAAAACTCAAAAATCCGCCAAAAATGTGGCCATCTTGCAGCACCAAGCCGATTCAGTCAGACAGCGTTTGAACGCTGCTATTTTGGGAGTGGCTCAAGCAAACGATGCTAATTTAAATGTAAACGCAGCTCGACAAGTGCTTCGATCACCTTCACAACAGCGTCAGGTAGATGTGCAAGCCAATACAGCTATTTTGACCGAATTGGTGAAGAATTTAGAATTGGCCAAATTGGCTTTACGCCGAGAAACGCCTTTAATTCAGGTAATCGATAAGCCGGTACTACCCTTAGCGATAGATAAAGTGGGCAAACTAAAAGGCTTAGTATTGGGAGGCTTATTAGCCGGATTTTTAAGTGTTGTATACCTCTTAGCCAAAAAGCTCCTCGGTAATTTAATGGACTAATTATTTGAAAATGCAAACCAGTACAGAGTATTTATCTAAATACTAACTACTAAGTACTAATTTCTACTAAAACCTCTACCATCATCCTTACCAAATTGAAACAAACATGCTCCAAAAGATAAACATCCTGCCCCGATGGATCATATTTTTCTTGGATCTGTCCATTACCACACTAGCGTTTTTTGTGGTAAACCTCATTAGCCACAGGTTTAGCTTATCGGCAATTGATTTTGCACTTATTTTCAAAAACTCTGCCACACTACTCCTTGTAAATTCGGCAGTTTTCTACCTGTTCAAAACCTATTCCGGAATTATTCGCTATACCGGAGCGCAAGATGCACTTCGCTTATTCAATGCCAGTATCACCTCCTTGCTGGGTATTGTACTCTTAACTGTGCTCACTCAGTTTTCAAACGGAATTGCCTTTACACTTACCCCATGGCTAATCGCAAGCTATTCCATCACCAGTTTTGCTTTTTTAATCACTTACCGTTTAGTAATAAAATGGATATTCAGTTATTCACGCAATTACAAGCTCGACCGAAAAAAAGTACTTATTTACGGTGCCGGCGAGGCGGGCTTTGCTACCCGAAGAGTATTGGCACACGATGCCAAAGCCAATGTGCAAATCGTCGCATTTCTAGACGATAATCCTAAAAAAATTAATAAAGTTGTCGATGGAATCGCCATCCATGCAGGTACAGAATTAGAACGCTTATGCAAAGAGCAAGAAATCGACGAATTGATAATTGCAACGTTCAATTTCCCGCTTAAAAAGAAAAACGACATTGTAGATACCTGTTTAGAATTGGGAATCAAGGTTATGAATGTACCTCCCTTGAGCAAATGGATCAACGGGGAGTTTTCAAGTCGCCAACTCCAGGGTATCAAAATCGAGCAGCTGCTCGAGCGTGATCCAATCCACATCAATAATCAATTAATCGAGCAGCAAATCAAGAATAAACGAATTTTGGTAACCGGTGCTGCTGGTTCTATCGGTTCCGAAATTGTGCGACAGCTCATCAAATTCAAGCCCGAATCCATTATCCTGTGCGATCAGGCCGAAACACCCTTACACGATCTCGAAATGGAACTTCAGGAAACCCAGCACGAGGTCAATTGCATTCCCTACTTGGCCGATATTCGAAACAAAGGCCGCATGGAGGAACTCTTCAAGAATTTACGTCCACAATACGTTTACCATGCTGCAGCCTACAAACACGTGCCCATGATGGAACGTTCACCGGCAGAAGCCATTTTAACCAACGTGTTGGGTACACAAAATTTGGCCGATTTGGCGATTAAAAATCGGGTAGAACGCTTCGTGATGGTCTCAACCGATAAAGCAGTAAACCCAACTAACGTCATGGGTGCTTCAAAACGCTTGGCTGAAATGTACATTCAATCCCTGCATGCTACAAGCAATGCCACTAAATTTATTACCACGCGTTTTGGCAATGTGCTGGGCTCCAACGGTTCGGTATTGCACCGTTTCAAAGAACAAATTGAAAAAGGGGGACCGCTTACGGTTACCCATCCCGAAATCACCCGCTACTTCATGACCATTCCCGAAGCCTGTCAATTGGTACTAGAAGCAGGTTCTATGGGCAAAGGAGGAGAGATCTTTGTATTCGACATGGGCGAATCCATTAAAATTGTCGATTTAGCTAAGAAAATGATCCGTCTATACGGACTGGTTCCCAATCAGGATATCGAGATAGCCTACACCGGTTTACGTCCAGGCGAGAAATTATACGAAGAATTACTCAACGATGCAGAAAATACCCTGCCAACTTACCACCATAAAATTACCATCGCCAAAGTCCGGGCACTAGAAAATGAGGACTTGAATACACATTTTGAAGAGCTACTGAATTTAGCAAGCAATCAAGAAAAGGTAATGGACTTGGTTGCCAAAATGAAAGAACTAGTACCCGAATTTGTGAGTAACAATTCGGTTTTTGAAGAGCTAGATGATACAACCAATCAAGTAAAAATTATTGATTTTAAAAAGGTGAGCTAATTAGTGTGGTCCATTCGGCCAAATCCTATTCTTGGATATTCGTAAATCACTAAATCGTTCATTTTCAGCGTTATATAGTTTTATTTGAAATTTTCGATTTACGCAAATCATCAAAAATAGACGTTCTGGTGCGCAGTTTGGTGCGCATTATTTATTTTAGTTTAATGAAAAAGAACATATTAATTACAGGAGGGGCAGGTTTTATTGGATCGCATGTTGTGCGTTTATTTGTCAATAAATATCCTGATTATCAGATCTTTAATTTAGACGCATTAACTTATGCGGGTAATTTAGAGAACTTAAAGGATATCGAAAAAGCGGAGAACTATCATTTTGTGAAAGCTGATATTTTAGATGCAGCAGCATTAAAAGAAATTTTCGCAAAGCATGCTATTACAGATGTGATTCATTTAGCTGCAGAATCTCATGTAGATCGTTCTATTGTTTCACCTTTGGATTTTGTGTACACGAATGTGATTGGTACAGTAAACTTATTAAATACAGCGAAGGAATATTGGAAGGATGATTTAAGTTATGAAAAAGCACATGATGGATCTTGGGAAACGAAGCGAGATCATTTGTTTTATCATGTATCAACAGATGAAGTATATGGAAGCTTAGGCAAGGAAGGATTGTTTAAAGAAACAACGCCGTATGATCCTAATTCACCTTACTCTGCAAGTAAAGCAGCTAGCGATCATTTTGTTCGCGCTTATGGAGAGACGTATCATTTGCCAATCGTGGTTTCAAACTGCTCCAATAACTATGGTCCTAATCATTTTCCAGAGAAATTGATTCCATTGTTTATTCATAATATTATTACTAAAAAGCCATTGCCTGTTTATGGAGATGGTTTGTACACACGTGATTGGTTATTTGTGAAAGACCATGCTCGTGCGATAGACTTAGTATTCCATCAAGGTAAGCGAGCAGATACCTATAATATTGGCGGCTTCAATGAATGGACGAATATTGATTTAGTGAAATTGCTTTGTGCGCAAATGGATGAGAAATTAGGAAGAACAAAAGGCGAAAGCGAAGGATTGATTACTTATGTAAAAGACCGTCCTGGCCATGACCGCCGTTATGCAATTGATGCAACTAAGTTGAATAAGGAATTAGGATGGTCACCATCTGTTACTTTTGAACAAGGTTTAGCAGAAACAATCGATTGGTATTTAAACAATGAAGACTGGTTGACCAATGTAACAAGTGGTGCATATCAACAATACTATAACGAAATGTATTCAAACCGATAATGAGAATTGAACAGACTCCCTTAAAAGATTGTTTTATTGTACACGAGAAAGTACATGGAGATGCACGTGGTTATTTTATTGAAACTTATAACAGCAGGGACTTTAAAGCAGCTACAGGATTAGACATAGAGTTTGTACAAGACAATCAATCCAGATCTTCAAAAGGTGTATTGAGAGGTTTGCATATGCAGCGCGGCGCATCTGCACAAGCTAAACTGGTGCGTGTTTTAGAAGGTGCAGTATTGGATGTGGCTGTAGATTTAAGAAAGGGTTCGCCAAGTTTTGGGCAACATTTTGCAATTGAATTGACGGCAGAAAACAACAAACAATTTTTTGTGCCAGCTGGATTTGCACATGGATTTGTTGTATTGAGTGAAACAGCTACTTTCTTTTATAAGGTGGATAAATTTTATGAGCCTGGGAATGAAGGGGGTATAATGTACAACGATAAGGATTTAAATATTGATTGGAAATTATCAGAATCGGAGATCATCTTATCAGAAAAAGATAAAACATTAGTAAGCTTCGCTGAATACGCAGCTTCTTTATAAATTATAATTATATGATTTGTGCACAAAGTGCGAAAACATATACATAAAAGAAAAATAAATTATTCCACATGTAAAGGGCATAATACTTGCAAGTGGTTCAGGTACAAGATTGCATCCATTTTGAATCCTTGGCAGATGATTGTCAATTTATTCGGGTAATTGAAAAATTACAGATTTAGAAAATTGGTTGTATTGATGAAGTCGTTCACAGAAAGGGTTTTATTGTTAAAGCATAATTGATGCAAGCACCTGATAAATATGCTAAAAGTGGATATAGTGAATATTTAAAAAAAAATAATTATTCAAAACTTATAATCTGAGTTATAAAAAACATAATACTTATGAAAATAACAGTTATTGGTACTGGATATGTTGGCCTCGTTACGGGAACTTGTTTTGCAGAAACAGGGAATAAAGTTACTTGTGTCGATATTGACAAGGATAAAATTAAGAAATTGCGTTCTGGTCAAATAACAATATATGAGCCAGGACTTGAAAAAATTTTTCTTCGTAATCTAAAAGAAAGCAGATTATATTTTACAACAGAAATCGAATCGGTAATTGACGAATCAGAGATTATCTTTTTAGCATTACCTACACCTCCTGGTGCGGATGGTAGTGCGGACTTAAAATATGTATTGGGTGTTGCTGATCATTTAGGTAAGATTTTAAAGGGTTATAAAGTAATAGTAAATAAGAGTACCGTTCCAGTAGGTACAGCAGATAAAGTAAAAGCAGCGATACAAAATAATTATAAAGGAGAGTTTGATGTAGTGAGTAATCCAGAGTTTTTAAGAGAAGGTGTTGCGGTAGATGATTTTATGAAACCAGACAGAGTTGTGGTGGGTACAAGATCTGATAGAGCTAAGAAATTAATGAGTGATTTATACGCACCCTTTGTAAGACAGGGTAATCCGGTGATCTTTATGGATGAGCGTAGTTCGGAGTTAACGAAGTATGCAGCTAACTCCTTCTTGGCGACTAAGATTTCTTTTATGAACGAGATTGCGCAGTTGTGTGAGCGGATGGGAGCGGACGTAGACATGGTTAGAAGGGGGATTGGATCAGATGAAAGAATTGGCAAACGTTTTTTATTTCCGGGAATCGGATATGGTGGATCATGTTTCCCCAAAGATGTGCAAGCTTTAATTAAATCTTCAGATGAAGTGAACTATGCTTTTGAGATTTTAAAAGCAGTAGAGAAAGTGAATGCCAATCAAAAACTACATTTAGTAGAAAAGATCAAGGCGTATTATACCGGAGATATACAAGGCAAGCATTTTGCGTTGTGGGGCTTGGCCTTTAAGCCAAACACAGATGATATTAGAGAAGCGCCTGCATTGAGTATCATTGAGGCATTAACAGAAATGGGTGCAACGATCACTGCATATGACCCAGAAGCTATGCAAAATGTAAAAGGACAGATAGGAGATAAAATCAATTATGCAGAGAATCAATACCAGGCTTTAGAAGGATCAGCTGCATTGATTATTGCTACGGAGTGGAGTGAGTTTAGAACACCTGATTTTGAGCGCATGGAAAAAGCCTTAGCAAAAAACAAAATCATCTTTGATGGCAGAAATTTATTTGATGTGGTGAAGATGAAGGAGTTGGGGTATCATTATGAGAGTATAGGAAAAACTGAATTAAAATAAAAGAATCAGATCCATTAACAATAAGAACTTGTCTCAAAAAAGAATATTAATAACAGGTGCTGCTGGTTTTTTAGGATCGCATTTATGTGATCGTTTTATCAATGAAGGATACTATGTGATTGCGATGGATAATTTGATCACAGGTGACTTAATGAATATTGAGCACTTAAGATCTAATCCAAATTTTGAGTTCATTCATCATGATGTCACAAAGTATATTGACATAGAAGGGAGCTTGGATTATATTTTACATTTTGCATCACCAGCAAGTCCGATAGATTATTTAAAGATTCCTATCCAGACATTGAAGGTAGGCGCATTGGGTACGCATAATTGTTTGGGCTTAGCTAAAGCAAAGAATGCAAGAATTTTGGTGGCAAGTACCAGTGAAGTGTATGGAGATCCATTGGTGCATCCACAAACTGAGGAGTACTGGGGTAATGTCAATCCAGTGGGTCCAAGAGGCGTGTATGATGAAGCAAAAAGATATATGGAAAGTATTACCATGGCTTACCATACTTTCCACCATGTAGAGACAAGAATCATCCGCATCTTCAATACTTATGGTCCAAGAATGCGCCTGAATGACGGAAGAGCCCTTCCTGCGTTTATTGGTCAAGCATTAAGAGGTGAGGACATGACGGTATTTGGAGATGGTTCACAAACAAGAAGCTTCTGTTATGTAGATGATTTAGTAGAAGGTATTTATAGACTGCTATTAAGTGATTATAGTCAACCGGTGAATATTGGTAATCCGAATGAAATAAGGTTAAAGGATTTTGCTGAAGAAGTATTGAAATTGACAGGGTCGACTGTGAAAATTGTATACAAGGATTTACCTGTGGATGATCCTAAACAAAGACAACCGGATATCACTAAAGCAAGAACGATTTTAGGATGGGAGCCAAAAGTTGATCGTGCAGAAGGGCTTAAGAAAACCTACGATTATTTTAAAGCAATGCCACCTACTGAGTGGACAAAAATGCCAAAAGAATTTATTTCAAATAAGTAATTAATTTTATATGTATGATTATTTAATTGTTGGTTCGGGTCTTTTTGGTGCAGTTTTTGCACACGAAATGAAAAAAAGAGGTCGAACTTGCCTTATGATCGAAAAACGGAGTCACTCTGGAGGAAATATATTTTGCGAAAAAATTGAAGATATTAATGTTCATAAATATGGCCCACATATTTTTCACACTAATGATTTAGAAATATGGAATTATGTAAACCAATTTGTTGAATTTAATAGATTTACTTATTCTCCCATTGCTATTCATAAAAATAAGGTATTTAATTTGCCATTTAATATGAATACATTTACCCAGCTTTGGGGTGTTATTACACCAGAAGAAGCTGAAAAGAAAATAAAAGATCAAGTAAGGTTATCTAAAATTAGTAATCCTCAAAATTTAGAAGAACAAGCGATTTTTTTAGTCGGGATAGATATTTATGAAAAACTAATAAAAGGCTATACTGAAAAGCAATGGGGCAAGCCAGCGAAGGAGTTGCCTAATTTTATAATCAAGCGTCTACCAGTTAGATATACTTATGATAATAATTATTTTAATGACAAATATCAAGGTATCCCAATTGGAGGTTATAATAAAATAATCGACAAATTGCTTGAAGGTATAGAGCTAAGGCTGAACGTTGATTATCATTTAGATAGAAAATACTGGAATAGTATCGCATCTAAGGTAGTTTATACAGGACCGATTGATGAATTTTATGATTATTGTTTTGGACATCTTGAGTATAGAAGTTTGAAATTTGAAAGTGAGGTACTCCAACTAGAAAATTTTCAAGGAAATGCTGGAGTAAATTATACAGATTCGGAAATACCTTATACTCGGATTGTAGAACATAAGCATTTTGAATTTGGTACACAGAAAAGTACTGTTATAACAAAAGAATATTCGGTTTCTTGGAAACCTGGAATGGAACCATTTTATCCAATAAATGACACTGTAAATAATCAGAAATATTTTCAATATCAAAAATTAACTGAGTGTGAGAGTAATATTATTTTTGGAGGAAGACTAGCTGAATATAAATATTACGATATGCATCAAATTATCGGATCGGCCTTATCAAAAGTATCTAAAGAATTATTAGATCAAATTTGATTAAACATATTTTAAAAATATTATTTGAGGCTCACCTTGTAGACTTTATCTAAAATAAATCTTTATGGGAAATAAGAAATTATTGGTAGTAATGCCAATTTATAATGAGAGTGAATCCATTGAAAAAACGTTTTTGGAATGGAATAAAGAATTTAAACGAACTAAGTTCTTCAGTCAAATTGATTTATTATTAATTAATGATGGATCAACAGACAACACTGGATCAATAATAGAAAAAATTAAGTTAGAAAATGAAAATGTTATTATTTGTAACAGAAAAAATTCTGGACATGGACCTAGCTGCTTATACGGATATCGTTGGAGTGTTCAGAATGATTATGAATACACAATGCAATTAGATAGTGATGGCCAATGCGATCCGATTTTCTTTAAGTCATTCGTAACAAGTCTTATAAATGGAAGTCAGGTGGTTTATGGATTTAGATACTATAGAAAAGATGGTTTTTTGAGGTTTTTAATTTCTAGAATATTGAGTTTTGTCTCATTTTTCAAAACAGGCAGATGGTTGTGGGATCCAAATGTTCCCTACAGAATATTTAAAACTAATACATTAATAGACTTTATAAATATTGCAACTGAAGACTTTTTTTTAACGAATGTATTATTAGCTATATACCACAAAAAATTTCGCATAAAACTTGTACCTATTACTTTTAGAGATAGACATGGGGGCTCACCTAGCTTAAATACAATAAAACTAATAAATGCAGGCAGAACATTTTATGAACAACTTGGAAGAATAAAATCTATTTAATAACCTATAACTAGATAGCTTTTGCTTAACATCAATTTAAATTTAGAATTAATTAAAAATAAGACATTACTTTTTTTCTTGTCTATTTTATTTTTTTTTACATTTCTGTCAATTCCGCTAACAGAAGATGTTCTAGTATCTTTTGCCTCGTCATATCAGGCTGATTTTCTAGGGACTTTTCCAAAAGGTTTCTACAATACTTGGCATTTAAGAGGTATTGGCTACAAATTTTTAATATACTTTATTCGTATTAGTCAAGAGGCAATTACACCTAATGCATTAAATGCAAGTAGTCAAATTATTTCTGGTTTATATAAAATAATATATGTATTTGTAGTTTTTATTCTGCTCGTTATTTCATTTTATTCAAACAAATTTATTTTAAGTTGGATTAAGCAAAGAATTGAAGTTCCACTTTTGATAATTTTAAGTTTATTTGGAGTTTCGCACTGGATTTTCATGCAACCAGAACACTTTGCAATTATACTTACGCTTTTTACATTTTCTTTAGTTCATTCAAAAAACAAGTACCTTGTTTTTTTGTCAGGATTTTTTTTACCAATATTATTTTCAATTAAAATAATAACAGTATTATATTTCATTTTTCCTTTTATTACTTTTTTTGCGTATGAAAAAAATAAACAACTTAAGCGTATATTTTTTTTATCTCTATTTGTAGCAATATTAGGTTCAATCTTATTTTATTATTTTGTAATTCCCATAGAAATTCAAGATACATTAGATGCGAAAGATTTTCAAAAATCATTTGTATTTGACTTCGATTCTTTTTACCGATTTTTCAATCAAGGTGTCAGGTCCTTTTCACACATCCCTTTTTTATATTTAATATTAATATTTGGATTCTTTGATATGAAATTATTGAATCTCAAAGAAATTTTTATTATCATTATATTCATAATTATTTCGAGTTGTTATTTAATATTACAATCTCAGTATTTCTCGTATCATTTTTTTATATTTTTAATCCCTATATATTTTTTGATATATATTACTGCCAATAAATTTCTTCTTAAGCCTAGAATATTTGTTTTTTGTATAGCGTTTGTTACATTTCTCTTTCATTTTAACACATTAACAAGTTTTGGAATACCTATATTCAAGGACAAATATGCTTCAAATAAATACTACATTGAAAATTCATTAAATCCCAATAGTGAAATTTCAAAAAAGTTAAAAGTTCAAATTGAAAATAGTATTTCTAATACTAATGAAATTTTGTATTTGACAGATGGTATTATATCTTTTTATCTAAAAGAGTATAAGAGTTATTCAAGATATTTTTTCCCACTACCCATTCAAAGATCAATTGGAAGGCATGGAAGAAGAATTCCTAGATTATATCACCAAGAAATTTCTAAATTATTAAAATATAAAGGAAAGTTTATCATTTTACAACCTAAATGGTTTGAAATTGAATATTTTCCTGACATAAAGCGTAAATTAGAAAGTGAATATAAAATTAACTTTAAATTTAAAACTAAGTTAAATTCTCATTTTGATTATATTTTATATGAAAAAATTCAGAAATAAGCTCTGGATTTTTCTATTTTTTAGTTTTTTATTATCTGGATGTTATAAAAATGACGAGTTTGAAAAACTTGAGAATAGTATTATATCTCCTGCCAATTTACACTGGACTTCACATGAGATGCCTCAAAATTGGACACCTAGAGATGGCGCCTGCTTTTTGGTCTTTAAAGATTATTTATATCTTATTGGTGGTTGGGGTTATGATGTTCCATATTCAGGGGGTCGACTTCTTAGTGAGGTTTGGAGAACATTTGATGGGTTAGTTTGGGAAAGATTACCTGATGCTCCTTGGACTGGACGTCATGGTTTTGGTATATGTGAGTTTAAAAATAAAGTCTATATAGTTGGAGGCGATCTTCAAAGTGATTGTTGGGTCACAGACAATTTTTATCAATGGGAATTATTAGGGAATAATCTACCATTCGGAAAAGTTTATACGCCTAACTTAGTTGCATTAGATAATTATATGCTATTGTATGGTGGCCTAAAATGGGAAAATGATTATTCTGGAAAAGTTATACCTTCAAATAGTGTTTTTAAATCTGTTGATGGATTTACTTGGGAAGAATTACCTAAAGCACCATGGTTGGGCAGAGGTCTTATACATGGTATTCCAAAAGTTGGGAATAAAGTTTTTATTATTGGGGGGGGTACTAAACAGGAAGGTGAAACTATGGATCAAATGAGTGACGTATGGTCGACGTCTGATGGACTCAAATGGTTAAAGGAATCAGACTCTTTACCAATTCCATCTAGAACTCATTTTTCGACAATATATTCTTCGGGATATTTTTGGATTTCAGATGGGTCCATTAATAAACAAATAAATGTTTCCAATGATTTATATATAACTAAGGATTTTATTAGTGTAACCAAACTGCAAGTTCCTTTGGATTTGAGAAAAAGACATGCTTCATCTTTTATAGAGTTCAAAAATAAATTATTTTTATTGGGTGGACCACCAACTGATTTGCCAAATAAAACTTATTGGATTTTAGATTAAATGTTATTTAAATTATGAAATTAGGAATTATTATTCAAGCTAGGACTGCCTCAACACGTATGGAGAAAAAGGTTCTTAAAAAATTTGAGAATGGTCTTACTTTAATTGAAATTATAATTGATAAGTTAAAAAAAAAATACGCAAATCTATATCCAATTGTTTTAGCAACAAGTACTTCAAATGATGATTTTATTTTTAGCGAAATTGCTCAAAAAAATGATATTTTATTTTTTCGAGGAGATGAGTTAAACGTACTTATGAGATTTAAACAAACATGTGAAAAATTTGGATTTACACATTTTGTTAGAATTTGCTCAGATAATCCTTTTTTGGATGTGGATTACATTGAAGCTTTGATTTTTGAATTAAAATCTAACATCAGTTTAGATTATGTAAGTTTTAAATTGTCAAATAATTTGCCTTCTATAAAATCCCATCAAGGAATATTTGTTGAAATTGGATCATTAAATGCAATTAAAAGAGTTGAAGTCCTTACTAAAGAGCTTGTGTTCTTTGATAATTTAACTCAATTTATATATCAAAATCCAAATTTATTTAATATCAGACTCATCGAAGCACCAAAGATTTTGTTTGATAGATTTGATATAAGGTTAACCTTGGATGATCAAGATGATTATATTGTTATTAACGAACTTTATAATAAATTAAAATCATTCAATCCTAAATTAGACAATTTGATTCAATGTATAGATTCCGATAATGATTTAAAGCAAAAAATGATTTCCAACATAAAAAAACATATAAAATGACGTACATAATTGGAGAAATTGGTCAAAACCATAATGGTTCAGTTGACGTTGCTAAATTAATTATTGATTATGCTGCACGAGATATTATCGATGATCAGTTTAATCAAAAGCTTCGACGAATGGATGCTGTCAAGTTAACTAAGCGTGACCTTACGCAAGAGTTATCGAAGTCAGCAATGTCTAAAGTATATGATTCACCCCATGCATTTGGTAGAACATATGGAGAGCATAGAGAGTTTCTTGAACTCAATGATGAAGAACATTTTGAACTATATAAATATGCAAAATCTAAAGGTTTAGATTTTGTAGAGACTTTATGTGCCATAAAATGTTTATCTCTACTTAAATATTTCATGCCTGATTTTTTGAAGGTTGCAAGCAGAGATTTAACTAATTTACCATTACTTAACGCATTGGCTGAGACTAAAATTCCTTTAATAATATCTACTGGAATGGCAGGTGAGAAAGAAATTAATATAGCAATTGATGTTATAACTAAGTCCCATTCAAATCTAACAATTCTACACTGTCTATCTCAATATCCTTCAGAATATAAAAACATTAATCTGAGAACTATTGATTGGCTCAAGGAAAATTATCCAAATTACAAAATTGGTTATTCTGACCACTCTATAGGAGTTTCAATTCCAGTTGCAGCTGTTGCTATGGGGGCTGAAGTAATTGAAAAGCATATTACTTTAGATAGAAATATGAAAGGTACAGATCAAGCTGGTTCACTTGGTATTGATGGAATGTTTAGGCTAGTAAGGGATATTAGAAATCTAGATCAAGCAATGGGGGAAAAGAAAATATTTCTTGATGATTCTGTCTTATCCGCAAAATTAAAACTAGAACGTTCTATTGCTTCTAAAATTAGTTTAATGTCTGGGACTGTTTTGACAGAAGATATGATACACTTATTAAGTCCAGGTGATGGTATTAGATGGGAAGAAAAAGACATTGTGATTGGATCTGTTTTGATAAATGATATTGAAGCTGATGAAATTATTTATCCTAACATGATAAAATTAAAATCATGAATATAAAACTAATTTTAACTGATATAGATGGTGTGTGGACAGATGGATCAATGTATTATTCAGAAAAAGGGGATGAATTAAAAAAATTTAACACATCAGACAGCGCGGGCATTTTATTTGCCAAAGTTCTAAATATTAAAACGGGGATTATAACTGGCGAAAACACAAAATTAGTTGAATGGCGTTCAAATAAACTCAAAATTGATTTTTTGTTTCAAGGTGTAAGTAATAAACTTAATATAGCAACAGAACTTGTAAAAAAATTAGGTCTAGATTTTTCAGAAGTTGCATATATCGGAGACGATATCGCAGATGTGCCATTATTGAGAGTAGTTGAATTTTCAGCCTGTCCAAATGATGCTCCTGAATACGTTAAGTCAGAAGTAAAATACGTACTAAAAAAAAATGGAGGAGATGGTGTATTTAGAGAGTTTGTCGAACTAATGCTTACTAAAACAGGAACCCTAAACAATGTGATTAATGGCCTCAAAAATGTATGATAAAATAAGTAATCTTTTTGAAAATCTATGGCCTTTAAATAGAAGTTTGACAGGTCAGGATAACCTTAAGACTTTAGAGATAATTAATTCAGTAATTGATTTACAAATAAAATATATTGCATCGGGTACAAATGTTTACGATTGGATTATTCCAGATGAATGGAATGTGAATGATGCTTATGTGGCAGATTCAGATGGAAATAAGGTAATAGATTTTAAGTTAAATAATTTGCATCTAATGGGTTATTCTGAACCAGTAAATCAGAAAGTGGAACTAAAGGATTTAAAAGAACACTTGTATACGTTGCCTGAATTTCCAACTGCAATTCCATATATAACCAGTTATTATGAAAAAAGGTGGGGTTTTTGTTTGTCATATAATCAGTATTTAAATCTGAAGAATGATATATATACTGTGTTTGTTGATTCTAGTTTTAATAGTAAGGGAAAATTAGTTTATGCAACTTCTGAGATAAAAGGTGCAAGTAAGAAAAAAATATTTTTTTCCACTTACATTTGCCATCCAAGTATGGCAAATAATGAAATTAGTGGGATGATCGTATCTACATATTTGTGTAAATATATTCTTGAAAAGAAAAAATTAAAATTTAGTTATTTGTTTTCATTCGCTCCTGAAACAATTGGAGCTCTAGTAATTTTAAATGAATTTGAAAAAGACCTTTTGGAAAACTTAGTAGCAGGATATGTAGTAACATGTGTTGGAGACTCAGGCGATTTTACATACAAGAAATCTAGGGATGATGAATCTTATGTTAATAAAATTTCAAAACATGTATTAAAACATTTAGCAAAAAATAGGCATAAAATTGAAGATTTTATTCCGATGGGAAGTGATGAAAGACAGTATTGTTCACCTGGTTTTAATTTGCCTGTTGGATCATTGATGAGAACAATGTATGGCAATTATCCAGAATATCATACTTCATTAGACAATAAAGATTTTATTTCGTTTGCGGCGATTGAAGAAACAATCAATATTTATATTAAAATTATTGAATGTATAGAATTTGATGGAATTTATTTAAATACATCACCATATGGAGAGCCGCAATTAGGTAAACGTGGTTTATATCCTACTGTAGGATTAAGGTCAGAAAAGGCTTTTCAATTAAAAGCCATTTTGTACTTGTTAAATTTTTCTGATGGTAGACATACATTGCTTGATATTGCAGAAAAATTAGGTTGTTTTATTCTTGATCTCGAAAAACCATTAAATCATTTATTAAAGGCGGAATTATTAAAAGAAAAAAAAGATATTTATGAAACATAATAACTATAAAAAAATAAACGAGTGTCCTTTGTGTAACAGCAATCAATTTGACTATTTTGAATATAATAATAAGGTTAGATTTAATTTAACATGTCTTGAGTGTAGTGACTGTGGACTATTATACATGGACACTCAATTGCAAGATGAGGATTTGGAAGAATTTTATAAAGGATATAATTTTAGTAGAAATCAAAATGATGCCAAGCTTTTAGAGCAGCGTAGAGTTATGTATCAAATAGACTATGACTTTCTATTTCCCGAAATTACAGAATCTCATAATTCAATTTTAGACATTGGAGGTGGTACCGGTGAGTTTATAAATTTATTTGAGTCAAATAAAACAAAATATATCGTTGAAGTTGATCAAGAATCTAGATTAAATGCTCAAAAAAATAATAAAGATATTAGCTTTTATTCATCAATTTATGAAGTACCTGACGATATATTTTTTGATGTAATCATATTCAGAGGGACACTCCAATATATGACTGATTTAAAATTTACGGCATCTTTCATAAATTCAAGATTAAATCCTAGTGGGTTAGTGATATTTTTGCAAATTCCAAATTCCAATTCATTATTAGCACAATTACAAAGAGAAGAATGGAGTTTATTCAACCGTCTTGAACATAGGTATTACTTCAATTTAGATAATATAGGTAAATTTTTAGGTTCAAAATTTAAATTAGTCAAATCGGATTTCCCATACTTGAATACTCCTTACGCAGATTATAGTAATGATTTAAAATCAATTCTAAATGTAATTAATGAGAAAAAAACAAATCTTAAATTCCCATTTTTTGGAAGTATGCTTAATGGAATTTATCAAAAAATGTAATTAAAATTGAAAAGCAGCGTAGAAAATTTTTTAAATTTTGAGAAGAGTATTGATTCATTTGACGTGTTTACTTTTAAAGGTATTAATTTTTATGGAGCACTTAGGACACATTTTTCTTATACGCTATTCATAAATTCAAAAAAGTTAAAAATCTCCCTCTTTTTTCGATTTTTAAGATTATTAAAATCTTTCATTTTTGCAATACGCTCATTTAATATTAATTATTTTAAAAAATCTTCAGTTATTTTTTTGGCAGAATTCAATGATTATCAATATGAGGGTAATAAAGTCTCATATGAAGTATTTGAAACAATGTCTGATTTTTTTATTTCTAAAAATTGTCCTTTTGAAATAATTAAATTTAATAGTAACAATAAAAATGGAGTGCATTTTCGAGATTATAGAGTTTCTGATTTTGAAAATCTATTTAATCTTGTTTCTGTTTTTGCCAAATTTATCACACCCATTTCATACATTTTAAACTATAAAAAATTTAAACGCGTTTCTTCACATTTTTATTTTGGAACTTTTAGTCCATTTCGCTGTTCTTTAATATTAAATGAAACGTATTTAATGTATTTAATCGGAATAGTTGTAATAAATATAAAGCGCCCAAAATATTTTGTTGCTTCTTCATTTACTTCTTTGCCATTCCAAGGTTTACTTTTGGCAGCAAAAGTTAAAGGGATTGAATTTATAGATATCCAACATGGCACTATCTTTGATTTAAACTATACATACACAAATAATTTTATTAACTTAAAACAACTTCCTGATAAATATTTGGTTTATTCGAATTTTGAAATCCAAAAATTAAAATTATTAAATAATGTATATTCTACAGGTAATTTAAGGATTGAATTTTATAATAGATACCACAAGAATATTGGCAAAAAATTTGAACGCATTATTTTATTCTCGCTTCAGTATGATATTTCTGATGAAATATTAAAATTTTATATTGATACTTATTCTACTCTAGTAAAACAATATAATTTGAATGTAAAAATTAGATTACATCCAAGAAGTATTAATGATGAAGTTCTGAAAAATAAAATTATAAATTTTACAAATAAATCTATTTTTGATGAAATACTAATTTTTAGCAAATTTCCAATTTATGAAGTTCTTTCCTCTACATTAATACATGTTACAGTTAATAGTTCCGTTTTTTTAGATGCCTTAAATTTTGGGGTCTTTTCTATTATAGTAAATAGTAAATTTTCAAATGACTTTTCCCAATATCATTCCACGGGTCTTGTGAAAATTGTTTCTATGGAAAATATCATTGAAGAGATTGTATCACTAATTGACAATATGCCAAATAATAGATCCTTTGAAAGTAAATATTTTGATCACAGTGCAATTTTCGAGGGAATCTAATTATATATTTATTTTCTTATTTACTTGTTTTTCTTCTGATATTTTTTCTAGCTAAATATATCTCCTGTGTTAAAAAAAATTTTATCAACATCCTTGATATATACATTTGGTCCGCAATTACCTAAAATTGTTGGATTTTTCATGTTGCCTTTTTTAACTCCGTATCTTACTAATTTAGATTTTGGTATTTGGGGTACGATAATGTCATATGTATTATTTTTCACAACAGCAAGGGATTTTGGTATGTTGGGCCCAATGGTTAATTCCTATTATCAACATCCTACTAGATGGAAGTGGGTTTGGAGACAAGTTTTTACATTTTTACTTTTGTTTGGTATTTTATTTACAATAATTCAAGCGTTGGTTCTATATTATACTTTTCCTGAAGAAGGAATTAGTAATCGTAATATTGTAATCCTACTTATTTCTATTCAAACACTAGTTCTTGATGTTCCCAATCAAATTGGATTTAGAATTTTGCAACTTAAGGAAAAACCTCTTTTACTAACTTATATATCTGTATTATCTGGTTTTATTGCATTATCTGTACAATTATATGTTGTTATTTTCCTTAATCAGGGTTATTTGGGATGGTTTTATGCCACTTTTTATTCTTCTTTATTTTCAGCTTTTTGCTACCTTTTTATCATTTATAAAAATAAAGTATTACCAAATTTTATATATCGTTTTAGGTTATTAAAATCTAAGATTAAGTTATCAGCTTACATGCTCCCACATAATTTTTCTTCCTATTTGCTGGGATCTTCCGATAGAATGGTTATGAATTTAAATCATTTAAAAACCAATGAAATAGGCATCTATAATGTTGCATATATGTGGGGCAATTACGTAGATATTGTTGGTAATGCAGTGGGGATGGCAGTCGGACCTACATATTTGAGACTATATTCACAAAAAAATGAAAATTCAGAAAACAATATCTATTCCTTAACTCAATTGTTACAAATTTTTTTTGTTTCAGGGCCATTCATTTTAAGTCTTTGGTCAAAAGAATTATTTGAAATTTTTATAAAAAACGAAGAATTAAAAAAAGCATCTAGTTTATCAATTATTATTATTATGGGATATAGTTATAGACCATTGTATTGGAATGTAGTTAATAGATTGCAATTTTATTATTTAACTAATCAACTTTGGAAGATTTCTTTAGTTGGCGGTTTAATTAATTTAGTTTTAAATTTTATTTTAATTCCATTTTATGGATATCAGGCTGCGGCTATTACTACTTTTTTTTCTTTACAATATTTAGGAATTTCTGGATATTATCTAAAAGAATATAAAAAATTGGACAAAAAATCATATTCTCATATTTTTTGGTTTTTATTAATTTCAATTTCTACAGCGTTATTATTTATCATTAAAGATTTCAATATTTATTATAAAATCTTTATAAGTTTAACTGTTGTTTTAATTTCTTTTTATTTTATTATTAAAAAGAAATTATTTAAAATCAGCTAGTTATCGGTCTTTCAATTTCAAATCGAATTGCTGAAGTTTTATTTGAAAACATTCATTAATTCAAAACTATTATTATCATGATTTCTATTGTAAATTACGGTCTAGGAAATTTGGGATCTATAGTTAACATGTTAAAGAGGGCAGGCTTTGATTCTACAATTATTTCTACACCTGAAGATCTCAATGACGCTACTAAAATTGTTTTGCCAGGTGTTGGTTCTTTTGATACTGGAATGAATAATCTTATTTTTGGTGGATGGATTGAAATACTAAATAAAAAAGTGTTAGAAGATAAGATTCCCGTGCTCGGTATTTGCCTTGGAATGCAACTTATGTGTAAAAGCAGTGAAGAGGGGAAAATACCTGGATTAGGTTGGTTTAATGCTAATGTTAAAAAGTTTAAATCAAATGATATGAGTTTTAAAATTCCTCAAATAGGTTGGAATACTATTGAACCGAAAAAGAACTCTTTTTTATTTAATGACGATTTTGTAGAAAGACGATACTATTTTGTTCATTCGTATTATGTTGAAACCGATAATACCGATGACATTTTGGCTACTACTAAATATGGACTAACGTATACTTCAGCAATACAGAGAAGCAATTTACTAGGCGTACAATTTCATCCAGAAAAGAGTCATAAATATGGAACATCATTATTATACAATTTTGCAAATAAGTCATAATGATACAAAATAGATTTATACCTTGTTTATTGTTAAAAAATCATGGTTTAGTAAAAACTAAAAAATTTGTTAATTATAAGTATATCGGTGATCCTATAAATGCAATTAAAATATTTAATGATAAGTATGTCGACGAAATTATCATTTTAGATATTGATGCTTCAAAGGAGAAAAGAGGCCCAGACTTTGCTTTTTTACAATCTTTAGCAAGTGAATGCTTTATTCCTTTGGCCTACGGTGGAGGAGTATCCTCCTTAAATGAAATAGAGCAGTTAATTCAAATTGGAATTGAAAAAGTAATTATTAATCATTCTGCATTAAATTCATTCTCCTTTATTTCAGATGCAATTTCTCATTTTGGCTCGTCTACAATTGTAGGAGCAATTGATGTTAAAAAAAATATTTTCGGACAGCAGCGTGTATTTAATCATGTAACCATGAAAAACACATCTTTTACTCCTATTGAAATTGCAAAAAAATATGCAGAATTGGGGGTAGGGGAAATTTTTCTAAATAATGTTGATTTGGATGGTACAATGTTAGGATATGATTTAAATTTAATAAAAGAAGTATCTGAAGTAGTTCAGGTATCTTTGATTGCTTCGGGTGGAGCATCTTCGAAAAAAAATATGATGGAAGCGATAAAGTACGGCGCATCTGCATCCTCTGCTGGAGCACTTTTTGTTTTCCAAGGCCCTCATAATGCTGTATTAATTAATTACCCATTTGAATCTTGATTTTACAATAATATAATTATGAAAAGAAAAATTAAATTTGCCATTGTTGGCTGTGGAAGAATTGCCCAAAGACATGCTGAACATATTATAAATTATGGTGAATTGGTAGCCGTTTGTGATATAGTTAAAGAAAAAGCTGATGTTTTCAAAGAAAAATATAATGTGAATGCTTACTATTCAATTGATGACCTTCTTACTTCAGGTTTAGATATGGATGTTATTTCAGTATGTTCCCCTAATGGTTTACATAGTTTACATTCCATTAAAAGTTTAAATTCTGGTTTTAATGTTTTGTGTGAAAAACCTCTTGCTATTTCCGTAAAGGATGCAGGAGAAATGATTATAGCAGCAGAAAGAAATAATAAGAGGTTATTTGTCATTAAGCAGAATAGATTTAATCCACCTGTATCTGCTGTTAAAGCTGCTATTGACGAAGGTAGATTAGGAGAAATATTTAGTGTTCAAATGAGCTGTTTCTGGAATCGTAATTATGATTATTATGAAAATTCTTGGAAAGGAACAAAGGAATTAGATGGCGGTACATTATACACTCAATTTAGTCATTTTATAGATTTACTTTATTGGTTGATTGGAGATGTTGCTAGTGTTGAAGCTTATATTTCAAATTATTCACACAAAGGAATTATCGAATTTGAAGATACTGGTGTAATAATAATAAAATTTATGAATGGAGCAATTGGTACAGTTAATTATACAGTCAATAGTTATCAAAAAAATATGGAAGGTTCATTGTCAATTTTTGGCTCAAATGGTACTGTAAAAATTGGTGGCCAATATTTAAATGAATTAGAGTATCAAAAAATTAAAGATTTTGAGTTTAAAGATCTTCCGATAGGAAATACTGCTAATAATTATGGAAATTATCAAGGTTCAATGTCTAATCATGATAAAATCTATGAAAATCTTATTGATGTATTATTAAATGGAGCTTCTATTTCCACAAATTCGTTTGAAGGCTTAAAAACTGTTGAAATAATTGAAAAAATTTATAAAGCTGCTAAATTCATCTAAATGATTAAATTTTTCGAATCTGATATTATTAATGTTAATTTTGGCCTAGGTGTAAAAATAGTCAAACCAGTAAATTTATATGGTTGTAAAATCGGAAACGATTGTTTCATAGGACCATTTGTTGAAATTCAAAAAGATGTTATTATTGGAAATCAAACAAAAATTCAATCACATACATTCATATGTGAATTTGTTGAAATTGGCAAAAATTGCTTTATTGGTCATGGCGTAATGTTTGTTAATGATAAGTTTGATGGTGGTGGTCCAGCTATGGGTGATAAATCAAAGTGGAAGCCTACTGTAATAGGAAATAATGTTTCAATTGGAAGCAACGTTACAGTTTTGCCAATTGAAATATGTGACGGTTGTGTAATTGGTGCGGGAGCAGTTGTGACAAAAAATATTACAATTAAAGGAGTGTATGCAGGTAACCCTGCAAAATTATTACGTAAATTATAATAAATATGAAGATACCTTTTGTTGACTTAAAAGCACAATATGTTTCAATCAAAGATGAAATAGATGGTGCCATTTGTAATGTAATTAATGAGACAGCTTTTATCGGGGGGAAATATGTTAAAGAATTTGAAGAAAATTTTGCAAAAATATATGGTGTGAATCATTGCCTAAGTGTTGCTAATGGTACTGATTCATTGTATATAATAATGAAAATGTTAGGCATTGGCCTAAATGATGAAGTTATTACAGTTGCTAATTCATGGATTTCAACCTCAGAAACAATATCGCAGACTGGAGCAAAACCTATTTTTGTCGATATTGATCCTGATTTATATACAATTAATGAATCCCAAATCATAAATTCTATAACTAAAAATACTAAAGCTATAATTCCAGTACATTTGTATGGTCAGGTTTGTGATATGAATTTAATATTGGAAATAGCTGAAAAGTATAATTTGTTTGTAATTGAGGATTGTGCTCAATCACACTTCTCTAAATTTCATGGCAAAAGAGTTGGGACTTTTGGTATTGCAAGTTCTTTTAGTTTTTATCCTGGTAAAAATCTTGGGGCCTATGGCGACGCTGGAGCAATTTTAACTAATTCTGATGAGTTAGCAAATAAAATTAAAATGTATTCTAGACATGGTGCACTAGTAAAACATGAGCACCAAATGGAAGGTATAAATAGCCGCTTAGATGGCTTACAAGCTGCAATTCTTAATGTTAAACTTCCTTATATCTTAGAATGGACTGAAAAAAGAAGATACAAGGCTGAACTTTATAGAAAATATTTAAATGGAATTACCTCCATTGTCTTACCTAAGGAGAGAGAATTTAGTTACCATACCTATCATTTATTTGTTATTAGAACAGAGAAAAGAGATGAGTTAATGAATTTTTTAAAATCTTTTGAAATTGAAACGGCTATACATTATCCAACAGCCTTACCAAATATGAAAGCATATCAATATCTTGGTTATTCACGCGAGGATTTCCCAATATCAACTAAATATCAAAATCAAATTCTCTCTTTGCCCTTATATCCTGAAATTTCTGAAGAGCAAATTGTTTTTATTGCAGAGAAAATAAAAGAATTTTACAAATCAAAATAATGAAAGAAATACAAAGCTGTAAAAGATGTTTGATAAATTCATCTATCCCAGGAACAAAATTTAATATAAAAGGGCTGTGTAATTATTGCGAAGAATTCGATTCTAAAATTGGTTATTATCAATTTACTCCCGAAAAGGAGAAAGAAAATATTGATAATATGTTTGCCAAAGTTAAAAGTCATAGATCAAGAAGTGGTTATGATTCAATTATAGGGTTAAGTGGTGGTGTTGATAGTTCATATGTTGCATTACTTGCAAAAGAGTATGGCCTAAATCCTTTATGTATTCATTTTGATAATGGCTGGAATTCAGAACTTGCTGTTTCAAATATCCATTCAATTGTAAATAAATGTGGATTTGATTTAAATACATATGTTATAGACTGGGAAGAATTTAGGGATTTGCAACGTTCTTTTCTTAAAGCAGGTGTTGTAGATTTAGAGTTACTTTCAGATCACGCGATTTTCGCATCACTGTATAAAATAAGAAAGCAATTTAATATCAAATACATTTTAAGTGGTACAAATTTCATAACTGAGCACGGAATGCCAATGGAGTGGATATGGCATAAAACAGATCTTACTAATATTAAATCTATTCAAAAAAAATTTGGCCAAAAAAAGATTAAAAGTTTTCCAACGATTAATTCTTTTAAATGGGTTCTAAGTAGAAAGTTTGGACTATTTGGCGAATTTCTCGAACCTTTAAATATTATTAATTATAATAAATTTAATGCAATAAATGAATTAACTGAAAAACTTGGTTGGCGATCTTATGGCGAGAAACATCAAGAGTCGATTATTACCAGATTCTATCAAGGTTATATTTTGCCAGTTAAGTTTAACATAGACAAAAGAATTATACACTATTCAGCACTTATACGATCTGAAGAGATGAAAAAAAATGATGCTTTAGAGGCTTTGAAAAAATCTCCATATAATGAATCTTTAATACAAAGTGATAAAGAATATGTGTGTAAAAAGTTGGGTTTTTCAGAAAGTGAGTTTGATGATTTAATGAGTCAAGTGCCCGTCCCTCATGCTGTGTATGGAACAGATAGAAAGTTGTTTAATTTGCTTTCCAGCTTATATAAAAAAATAAAATAAATATTGAGAGTATTTTTTGTTTCAGCAAACGAAGACTTAGATGAAATGTTAATTCAATCACAATTCATCAAGCCTGCAGAAGAGCTTTTATTAAAAAGAGGTCTTGAGATTTATATAGTAAATTATCATAAGCCTTTTAGTAAAGTATACGTAAACAAAAAATTTAAAGTAATCAATTTGCCAATTTTGATTCCTTTTAGGTTTATAAACTTTACAGCGTTATTTTTTTTAAATGAATTTCTCTCTGTTTTTTATGCCCTTGTTTTGTCATTTAGTATAAAAAAAAATGATGTGATTTTTGCAAGATCTTATGTTCCAGGTTTGATTGGATTCTGGGTTAGAAAAATAAAAAATGTTAACTTAATATTTGACCCTAGAAGTTTGTATATTCATGAAAACATCGGTATAAATTTAAGCGTTAATTCATTCTGTTATAAGTATTGGTTAAACGCTGAAAAGCGAATTGTTTTAAATTCAAACAAAATAATAGCTGTATCTTCCGGACAGCAGAAGTATTACACAGAGAATTACCGCATTAAATCTTCTATAGTTGAGGTTGTACCCTGTTTTGCTTCAGTAAATGAAGAAGGCTTAACAGAAAAGAAATTGTTTGAAATAAGAACATCAATTGGCTTTAGATTAAATGAAATCGTAATTGGATATATAGGCTCAATAAATAATGGCTGGAATAATAAAGCTCTTTATAAG